>Ga0209253_10001734_pt1 | contig 19214 bp, 24 predicted proteins | sample FrelakmetBRP12BR_FD_187145 | JGI IMG/M metagenome (GOLD analysis project Ga0209253, IMG submission 187145) | Freshwater lake sediment microbial communities from the University of Notre Dame, USA, for methane emissions studies - BRP12 BR (SPAdes)... | ecosystem: Environmental > Aquatic >... | reverse complement strand
GGGAGAACCGCGCACTTCCACTCGATCGGTTCCGCTTTCCCATGCCACGTCACTCGATCATGAGCATCGGGCCCGGGCCATTGAGGCTCAGGTCGAACGAGGCCAGGCCCGCCCGGCCGTCGTAGTCGGCGATCTGCGATTCGATGTTCGCCCGCTCCTGCGCCACCATCTGGCAGGCAATCATGAGGGACTGAGCGGCCTGCCGGTCGGCCCCGCGGGTGACGATCTCCAGCAGGTCCGCCTCGGCCTGGAGCAGGTCCTCGAGGCGCTGGCGCAGCCGGAGGTAGTCCTGCGTGGCGTCCTGGCTGTAGAGGTTGTCGTTCTGTACCTGGCCCGCCAGCCCAAGCGCCACGCGGCGCAGCTTCGGCAGCGCCTCCGGAGGAACGCGAGCGCTCAGGCTGGCCGAGGCCGGCGAGCCCGGCGACGACCAGCTCGAGGACGAGACGACCACGCCGCCCATCTCAACCACGGCACCCTCGATCTGAGACAGCAGCTTGACCGGATCCTCGACGGTGAGCGAAAGGTTCGCCGACTGAAGGATGATTCGTCGGCCAAACCATGGCCCGGCCGGCGTCGGGGTGCCGGACGTGCAGCCGACAGCGATCTCCGGCGAGCAGGGCGTGGGCGTCGCGGCGGCTGCGGGGAGATCCGCCGGCCCGCAGGAGGCGAGAAGGCAGACAGCGAGGGCAAAGGCCACCAGGTGCTTCATAGCGGGCTCCTCCATCCTTTGCCTGAAGACGCTTGCCGCCAGGGGTTGGTTCCTGGTTGCCAGGCGGTGCCTGGGACCTGGCAGGGATGACGGCGGCAACCCCGGCCGCAGCCGGAGCCGCCCCAATGCCCACTCGCCGTCAGCTTAGGTTCAGGCAACCGAACCTCACCTATCCTAAGCTGTGGTCAACGCATGGCGGCTGGCGGCGCACGGCGCCGGGCCAAACCGTGGCCGGACGCGACGGCTGAGCCAGACCGTGTGCGGGGAGGAGTGGAAGATGGACCGACGGAGTATCCGCGTCGACACCGGTGCCGGGCTGTTCTGGTTCATCGGGTGGCTGTTCACCATCGCCTTCGCCAAGCTGCTGTGGTGGCAGGCGCTGCTGGGCCTGATGGTCTGGCCGTACTACCTTGGCCTGGCGGTGCGCTAGCCTCCCCTCCGCATCTGCGACAGCCCGAGACGGGAGTCGGCAAGGTGCACCCCCACGCGCCTCGCCGCCAGGGCCGCCGCAGATGAGAGTCTCAACCTCGAAGAGGTTGGCGAAGCCGGCCGCAGCACGCGCCTCAACCTCTGATCCGCGGTGCGTCGGCCCCAAACACCCCAGGGACACCCGCTTGTGGTCACGTCCCTGGGGCGGCCTCGCCTGGAGCCAGGCACCACTCCCGCGATCCCTTCCCGGTTTCATCATCCAGGCCTAATCCAACTCTGGTATTCTGCATGCCAGACGACGGGCGTCGGCCGCGCGGGAGCGACCCGCGTGGATCCGGTAGCCTGTCGGATCTCGATGGATCAGAAAGGTTGATAGGAGCCCATGTCAGGACGGAAAGCCTTCATCACGGTCTTGATCACCCTGCTGGTGATCGCCATTCTGGTCGCCGCTGGTGTGTGCCTGTACCGCCTCGGGCTTGCCCGGGGCCTGGCCATGGCCGGCGCGCTCCCATCCGCCGGCCCATTCATGCACCCCTACGGGTACGGCATGCCGGGCTTTGACGGCGGCTGCCCGCGGGCCTGGCGCCATGCCGGCGGCATGTTCTACGGCGGTCATATGCCCTTCGGCCTGTACGGCTTCGGCGGCTGGTTCGTTGGCCTGCTGGTGCTCGTGGGCCTCGTCGCCATCGTCGTGGCGGTGGTCAACGCTCTGACCCGCAAGCGCCCGGCGGAGATTCAGGCCGTGGTCGCACCGCCTGCACCCCCTGCCCCCGAGCCCGCAGCGGCCAAACCCGCACGCGCTGCCGGAAGGGCGCGGACCTCGAAGCGCTAGCGCCTTCGGGAGTCTGGCGCGCGGGTGAGGGGCATGCCCCATCCCCGGCGCTCCACGGTCAAGACGTCAAATGGGCGGGCCCAGAGGGCCCGCCCATTGCGTTGACCAGATGCGTTGAACGCGGCGGAGCGCCGACAGGCAGCGTGCAGCCGCGCACCTAGAGCGGCGGCCGCTCCTGGGCTGTGGCGGCCAGGTGGCGCGGGTCGCGCACGCGCACGAGGAACACCGCGAAGGCCGCCAGGTTCAAGCTGGCCCCCACCAGGAACAGCAGGCCGAAGCTCCGCTCGGCCAGCCAGGCGCCGAGGAGCGGCGCCGTCACGCCCACGATCCCGAGGGTCGTGTTGACCAACCCGGCATAGGTAGGCTCCCGGCCCGGCGGGGCGAACTCGAGCGTCAGCATGATGCCCGAGGTGATCTGGCCTCCCAGCCCCAGCCCGATCAGCACGAAGGCCGGGATGTAGATGCCGGGGCCCGGTGACCAGGCCGTGAGCCCTAAGGCCGCGGCGTAGCACAGCGCGGCGATCTCGAGCGACAGCTTGTGCCCCCGCCGGTCGGCCAGTGGGCCGAGCATCAGCATCCCGGCTGCCTCGCCCACCAGCATCGCGCCGGTGTAGCCTCCGACCGTCGCATCGCTGACGGACCAGGTGCGAATGGCGCTCAACGTGATGAAGCCTACCCCGAGGGCACCGAAGCCCAGGGTCACGCGACCCGCCAGGTGCCAACCGAAGTTGCCTCCCGCCCGGAGGATCGTCCAGATTCCCATCCAGTACTCGCCCGACGACTGATGCGGCGGGAGCTGCGCCGGGACCGGCTCGCGCATCTGGGTCATGAAGGCCAGGCTGAGCAGGACGCTGAGAGCGCCGATGGCGAAGATGGCCACGAAGCTCGCCGGGTAGGGCAGCACTGCCAGAAGGGCGACGCTGGCCGCAGCGCCCAGTACCCCGAAACCGGTCCCCATCGAGGAACCGAAGCCCATGAAGAAGCCGCGCCGGTCGACCGGGAAGCAGCGCGCCACGAGCTGCTGCCAGGCCGGGGCGATCGCCCCGCCCCCCAGCGAGAACCAGGCAAAGCCCGCCACCGTCAGGATCAGCGCCACAGCCGGGGCGCGCACGGCCAGCGAGGCGGCGACCACGAGCGCCCACAGCGGCAGTCGTTCAGCGAAGAGACCGATGTTCACCATGATCGGCAGCATGCGCGGCACGCGCTCGGTGGCGTGGGCGGTGAAGAGCTGCGGAAGGGACCAGCCCCCCTGCGCCAAGAGCGCCACCAGCCCGACAGCCAGCGTGCTCGAGGTCAGCTTGGAGATGAACAGCGGCAGGATGGTGGTCGAGGCGATGAACGACATGCCGAAGAAGAACAGGCCCACCTCGCCCACGCTGACCGCCAGGTTCCAGCGGTAGTTGCGGCGGACCTCGCGCTCGAGCGCCTCACCCTCGAAGGTGGGGTACGGTCGATCGAGTCCGAGCAGGCGGCGCAGGAACGGGTGCGAAGGCGGCATGGGTCTGGCCGTGAGTGTAACGGCGGACGAAGGAGCTTTGCAAGGTCTCATTCCCTGACAGTCTGGCCCCCGGCCCAAGGTTGTTTGGGCTCGTCATGGGCGACTCGGATAGGGTCGGCATAGCTGTTGCCATTGCGCGTGTTGGCGTGGAGCCGTGCAGGCCTGCGCCTCTCATCCCGGGCGGACCTCATGCGCCCGATCCGCATGCGGCGCGTGATGCCTGGCCGACAGGGTCACGGCTCAGGGACTACGAGGGCGCCTCCGGCAGGTCCCTCGGTCCAGCGCCGACGGGGGTCAGCTGCAGTTTCGGCGCCGTGACCTGCCTGACCGCGCCGCGCTCGGTCGATGAGCTGATCGAGCAGGCGGACAAGCTAGTGTATGAGGCCAAGCGGGGCGGCAAGGACGCCATCCTGCTCGGCGTAGTCGACGGCTCCGCCTAACGACGGGCGCCCGCAGGGACACGGGACCTCGGTAGGACTTCGTTGCCGAACGACGCCGGGCAGGTCTGTTCCCCCGCCTGCTGGACCGCCCGCGATCCGACGGCTCTGCCCCGCCGCCGGCCTCCTCTCCTGGGCACCTCGGCGGCTCCCGCCGATGCCGCATCCCGGCGCAGGCTCTGCGCCCGCGAGGGCGTATCTGCCATAGAATGGGGGTGGTTTCACTGGCGCTGCGACGCACCGTCCTGGGAGAGGATGGAGTCCCATGTACCGCAGCGAGTTCGATCCCACGCCCGAGTCCCGCCGACTGCAGATCCGCGCCGCCATCACGAACCTGCAAGCGGTCAGCGGCATGCCCCGGCTCCCCAGGTCTGCGCTTCCCCGGCTCTCCGCCGCCCTCAGCGACCTGCATCGCCTGGAGCCGGGCTGTCCTTGCGGAACCCTCAAGCTCACCAGGCTCAATCATGGACTTCCCACGAACGCGGAGCGCTTCACTCGCCTGATCCAATAGGGCGCTGCGGTATCCGGTGCGGCAAGGCGCGCTCGCGGGCTGCCCGGAAACGCGCCGCCTTGGGGCGCCGGCGCGCCCGGTGGAGATCTGCCATGTCCGATCCTCGTCTCCTCAAGCTCGCCCACCTTCTCGTCTACTACTCCATCCGGGTACAGCCGGGCGATCAGGTGGCCCTTCGCTGCCTGGGGTCGATTGCCCCCTCGCTTCACTTGCACCACGAATTGATGAGGGAGGTCCTGAAGGCCGGCGCACATCCCTGCTTCATCGCCTCCATCCCGGCTATCGAGGAGTTCGACCACACCTTCTTCTCCGAGGCCAGCGAGCAGCAGCTGGCGCACATCGATCCCTTCCGGGAGGTCTTCTCTTCCCGCTTCGACGGCATCATTACGGTCCTGTCCGAGGTGAACACCCGCAGGCTCACCCACGTCGATCCCGCCCGAGTTGCCACGTATGCACGGGCCCATTCCCACCTGGTCAAGCTCTTCCTGGAGAGGGCCGCCAAGGGTGAGCTGCGATGGGTCATGACGGCCATGCCCACGCCGGGCTACGCCCTCGATGCCGAGATGAGCCTGGAGGAGTATGAGGACTTCATCTACTCGGCGACCTTCGTCGACACCCCAGACCCGGTGGCCGCCTGGGAGGACATCTCCCGGAAGCAGAAGCGCCTGGTCGACTGGCTGGCCGGCAAGAAGAGCCTTCGCGTTCGGGGGCCCCACGCCGACTTGGAGTTCTCCATCGCCGGCCGCGATTTCATCAACTGCGATGGGCGGGCCAACATGCCAGATGGCGAGATCTTCACCGGCCCGGTGGAGGACAGCGTCGAAGGCTGGATCGAGTCAACCTTCCCGGCGCTCTACGGCGGCGTCGACGTCGGCCGGGTCACCCTCCGGCTGGAGAAGGGCATCATCGTTCAGGCCGAGGCGGAGAAGAACCCGGCCCACCTGACCCAGACTCTCGACACCGACGAGGGCGCCCGCCGCCTGGGCGAGTTCGGCATCGGCACCAATCGCGGTATCCAGGCCTTCACCAAGAACATGCTCTTCGATGAGAAGATCGCCGGCACGATCCACATTGCCGCCGGCGCCTCCATGCCCGAGACTGGCGCCACGAATGAGAGCGGCATCCACTGGGACTTCCTGTGCGACATGCGCCAGGGCGGCCGGATTGCGGTGGACGGCCAACCCTTCTACGACTCCGGCGAGTTTCTGGTCTAGGGCCCTTCGCCGGCGACTGATGACCTGCGCATGCCCTGACGGACCACTCCCGCCCCCGGCGCGGGGTCCCTTCATCCGTTCTGGACGGGGGAGGCTGATGGCTGAGCGGCTCTACGACCGAGTGTTCTCAAGCCTGACGCTCCGCAAGGCCTATCACTTCATCGGCGGCCTGGTTCTCTTCCTGATCACGTGCTTTCTGAGTGACAGCGGCATCGTCGCCGCGTGTCTCGTGTACTTCTTCGCCTTCCTCGTGCTTGGCAGGCGGATCTCCTTCGCGGTCCTCGGCGTCCTGCTTCTGTTCGCCATCACCAGGTCGACGTTCGCGACGCTGGGCGCCATCGTGATCTTCACCCTCGGCGACGGGCTCGCCGCAGTCATCGGCTCCCGTTTCGGGAGGCAATGCCTGCCCTGGAACAGCCGGAAGACCGTTCTTGGCTCAGCCGCGTTTCTCGCCAGTTCCGTCGCCGGCATGATGGTTCTGGTCGGGACGACCTCGCCTCTTGCCGGCGGGGGCACCCTTCTCCTTGTCCTCCTGCCTCCAGCGGTCGCCTGCGTCGTGGAAGGCCTGCCCGTCTCGGCGATCAGGGACCGCAAGCCGGACGACAACCTGTTGATCATCCTGTCGGCTGGCCTCACCGTGCGCCTGCTGATGTTCCTGGCGGGGACCCCCGACCTATCCTGCTGCCCGGTGATCCGTTGAGGCCGTCGTGACGAGTGCCCAATACGAACGGATGTGGTCGAGAGGCAGCCGGACACGCGGCATCCTGGCGATGACGCACCCAACGGGCGTGCTGGTGTTTGGGGCCTCGGTGCCGCTGCTGTGCCTGCTCGCCCAGCGGTCCGCCTTCGACCCCGGGCTGTGCCTGTGCCTGATGCTGGCGGTGATGTCCGCACAGGCGGCCAGCGGCGTCATGAACGATGTGCTCGATCTCGACCTCGATCGCGCCGCGAAACCCTGGAGGGCGCTGCCGGCCGGGCTGATCAGTGTTCGCCGGGGGTGGGCGTTTGCGGCTTCGCTGCTGGCCGTGGGCATCATCTCTTCGGCACTGGCGTCTGCCCTCTCCTGTCTCCTGCTGGTCCTGGGCGTCGCCGCCAGTGCGCTCTACAGTGCAGGGATCAAGCGCACGCCGATCAGCTGGCTGCCCTATCTGGTCGCCTACCCCTCGCTTCCGGTGTGGGTATGGATCTCGACGGGCGAGTTCCGCACCCCCATCCTTGCCGTCTACTGGATCGGAGCCCCTCTGGTCCTCGCCATTCACATGGTCAATCAGCTGCGCGACTTCGAGGCCGATGAGCGACTCGGCGCCAGGGGGCTTGTCCAGGTTCTGGGGAAGACAAGGGCCGTAGCCGGATGCTGTGCGCTGATCGCCGTCGCCCCCATCCCGCCGCTCCTTGCCGGCCTTCGGTCTCCCGCCACATCGCTTCTCTGGGCAACAGCGGGGGCCGCCCTGGTCCATTGGTCACTGCTGCTTCCCATGATCTCTCGTCCGGACATCCACCAGGACGTCGTGTCCTTCCGGCGCATGTTCAGGGCCCTGCAGCTCTCCGGCCCCCTGCTGCTCTTCGCTTGGCTCCTTCAGGTCTAGTGCCGCGCAGCGCACGGCGGCCATTGAGAGGCACCGCCTTGAGGTCGGCCCCTGCAGCGGGACTAGAATGGTGGCGCTCCCGACACGGCGGCGTGCCGCACGCGGCTGGGGGCCTGCCCGCTCCGCCGGGCGGCACAGGCGGAGAACATCAGCCTGCAGGCAGCGGCGCCCGTCGCCTCGAAAGGGCTTCCGTCAGATGCGTATCCGTATCGACCCCCATCGGTCCGAAGTCCGCGCCCTCAAGGATGTCGCCGACTGGCGTGGCAGGCGCGTGCTCGACGTCGGCTGCGGCGCCGGCCGGCTCAGCGTCCGCCTGGCGGACCTGGGCGCCGTTGTGCACGCGATCGACCCTGACGCGACGGCCATCCAGGAGGCCCGCCGAAGCCTGCCGCGGCGGCATGCAGGTCGGGTGCGCTACCGCGTGGGCACGGCGGGAAGGCTCTTCTTCCCGGCCCGGTCGTTCGACGGGGTGATCTTCTCCTGGTCGTTCTGATGACTGCCCCCGCGGGGCATGGTCCATGCCCTTCGCCAGGCGCGGCGGGTCCTCAAACCGGACGGGGTCCTCATCGATCTGCGACCCGACATCCGCTACTTCCGCGCCGGGATCCTCGCCGCCGGCCGGTACCGCTACCTCGGGATCATCCGCGATCGATTCGACGGAGCCCGAGCCGCCAATCGCGCCCTCACCCAGTCCCTCGCCCAAGGCGTTCTCCGCCAGGCGTCGCGCACCCGGTTCGAGATCGACCTTGTCCTGCGGTCCCCGGCGGCGTTCCGCGAGTGGATTGCCGAGTTCACCGACCGGGGGGATCTGCCGGAACACGAGCGGTTGGTCCAGCAAGCGGATCGGGCCCTCCGAAGGCGGCCGGGGGAGGCCGTGATCGTGGTCAGGCTTCGCCTGGTGATGAGGGTGCTGGTCAGGGGGACGGCCCGCCGGACGGCAGCACGATCCGCCAGGTCCGCCAGGCAACCTCGCCCGGGGCCCTCGCTCACCCGCCGCCCGTCGAGCACCGTGCGTGGCAAGCGAGGCGCGCTCCAGGCGTGAGTGCGGAGGTCCTGCGATGTCAACCGCTCACGCCCGATCCAAGGCTCTGGGCTACGTCCTGCTGGGCTTCGCCCTGTGGGTCATTGTCGATCTCGGGACCGCCGGCGGGTTCCGACTGTCCTACTTCACCGCCCATGGCCCGCTGCTCCTGGCCTTCTACCTCGGTTTTCCCCTCGCGTTTGCCTACCTGATCTTCCGGCGAGACTGGTCCGGGTGGAGGCTCTTCCTGGCCACCGGCGTCGCCATCCTGCTGGTGGAGGGCGTCTTCACACGCAACCCCTTCGTCCTGTCCTTCCCGCTGATGTTGGCGGGCATCCCGCTGGCGATCTGCGTCTACGCCCCGCTGACGTACTTCCCCCTGTGGATCGTGAATGGCGAGATGCGCAAGCACACTGCCGTGGTCGCGTTCCTGTCGCTGGTCGTCCTGGCGGTCATGTTCCTGACCACCTTCGGCAGCGGGACGTAGCCGCCGCGGTCGAGCCGCGCCCCGATGCCCTCGTGGGACTCCGGGATCTCCACCCGCCGGGCGAGATCCGATGCGCTGTACCACCCGCTCATGCTCCCCGTCCGCGCAGCCGCCGACATCGTCGCCCTGGAAGGGCCGGGCCCTGGGGGGTATAATGCATGAGTATCTGTTCATGAGTTCTGATGATGCCCAAGCGCATCTCCCCCGCCCTGGATGAACACACCGCCGCCCACGTGGCCGAGCTCTTTCGCTCCTTCAGCGATACCAGCCGGGTGCGCCTGCTCTCGGCCCTCAGCCGGCAGGAAACGAACGTCGGGCGGCTGGCCGAGATCATCGGGCTCAGCGAGTCAGCCGTCTCGCACCATCTGCGCGGGCTGCGCCAGATGGGGCTGGTGGTCGCCCGCCGCCGCGGCAAGGAAGTCTTCTACCGCATTGACGACGAGCACATCCTCACCCTGTTCGAGCAGGGTGTGAGACATGTCCAGCAGGACTAGCGGCAGGCCGGCCCGGACCGCCCTGCCTCTGCGAAGCGGCCTGGTCGCCCCGGGCGCCGGTTCTGTCAGCGAGAACCTCGGACCCGCCGCGGCGCCGGCCAATCTTCCCGCCGGACCGGCGGGCAATCCATCGCAGGTGTAAACCCTCCATGCCAGCCTCCACCGAATCGGAAGTCCTATCCATCCCGCCTACCCCCGACACCGGTCTCGGCCAGGCGGAGGTTGCCGCTCGACGCAAGACCTACGGGGAGAACCGCCTGCCGGCGGAGAAGACGACCTCGCCGCTGACCATCCTGCTGGCGCAGGTCAAGAGCCCGCTGGTGTACATCATCCTGGTGGCGGCGCTGGTGTCGCTCGCCGCCCGCGAGTACGGCGACTTCGCCATCATCATGGCGGTCGTGGTCATCGACGTCATCCTGGGCTTTGTCCAGGAATACCAGGCGCAGAAGACCTACACCGCGCTCAAAGGGCTGCTCAAGCCCACGACCACCGTCCTGCGCGACGGCGAACGGCGCGAAGTCGAGGCCTGGGAGCTGGTCCCCGGCGATCTGGCGCTGCTCTCCATGGGCGAGAAGGTTCCGGCCGACGGTCGCGTGCGCGAGAGCGTCAAGCTCGGCGTTGACGAGGCCATCCTGACCGGGGAGAGCGAACCTGTCACCAAGGAAGTCGGGCAGAGCGCCTTCATGGGCACGACCATCGTGGCCGGCCGCGGCCTGATCCAGATCGAGAAGACCGGGCCGGCGACCGAACTGGGCGGCATCGCCACCAGCCTCCAGGAACACGTCGAGGAGGACACGCCGCTGCAGAAGCGGCTCAAAGGCTTCAGCCGGACGCTGACGTTGATCGTCATCGCCTTCACCCTGGCCATCCTGACCACCGGGCTGGTCATGGGCAACGGCTTCCTTCAGATGCTGCGCACGTCGATCATCCTGGCCATCGCCGCCGTACCCGAAGGGCTGCTGATCGCTGTCACCGTGATCCTGGTCCTGGGGATGCGCAAGATCCTTCGGCGCAACGGGCTGGTGAAGCGGCTCCTGGCGGTGGAAACGCTGGGCTCCGTGACCACCATCTGCACCGACAAGACGGGCACGCTCACCGAAGGGCGCATGCGCGTCTCGATGGCCGACGTCCTGGACGCTGATCGGGCCCTGCAGGTCATGGTGCTGTGCAACGACCTGGAGGGCCCGGTGGATATCGCCCTGTGGGAACACGCCCGCCGGCTGATGGAAGCTGACCCGCAGCAGATGGTCGACGGATCGCGGCGGCTGGAGGAGGAGCTGTTCACCAGCGAGACCAAGTACATGATCACGGCCGTCACCGGCACGCTCCTCGGCGGCCAGGGCTACAACTTCCTCAAGGGGGCGCCGGAAATCGTGCTGGGCATGTGCGAGCTCAAGGCGGAGCAGAAGGCCCTCGTGCTGGGATTGGTCGATGAGTGGGCGAGTCTGGGTCTGCGCATGATCGGCCTTGCCTTCCGCCCGCTGGGGCGCCTCGACGACTACCGCGGCTACGCCTGGGTGGGCCTGCTGGGCCTAGAGGATCCCGTGCGCGAGGGCGTGGTCGAGGCGGTGGCGGTGGCACGCCGGGCCGGCATCCAGGTGAAGATGATCACCGGCGACTATCCCAAGACGGCGGAGCACATCGCCCGCCGCACGGGCCTGATGCAGGAGGGTGAAAGGAGCCTGGAGGGGCAGGACGTGGCCGGCCTGACCGATGCGGAGCTGCAGGCTCGGGTGCGAACGACGCCCGTGTTCGCCCGCATCCGCCCTCACGACAAGCTGCGCATCATCAAGGCGCTGCAGGCCAATGGCGAGATCGCGGCCATGATCGGCGACGGGGTGAACGACGCCCCGGCCCTGCAGCGGGCGAACATCGGCGTTGTCGTCGGCTCGGCCACCGACGTGGCCAAGGAGACCGCCGACCTGATCCTCCTGGACAGCAACTTCCGGACGATCGTTGCGGCGGTCGAGGAAGGGCGCATCATCTTCCAGAACATCCGCAAGGTGGTGGCCTACACCCTCTCCAACTCGTTCGCCGAGGTGCTGGCCATTTTCGTGGCGATGATCCTGGGCTGGCCGGCGCCGCTGCTGGTGGCGCAGATCCTGTGGATCCACCTCATCTGCGATGGCCCGTCCGACATCGTCCTGGGTTTCGAGCCCGTGGAGAAAGGGATCATGGACGAGAAACCCAAGTCGCTGCGCGAGCCGATCCTCAACCACCTGGGCCTGTCGCTGATCGGCGTGATCAGCGTCTCCAGCGCAACGGCGGTCTTGTTCCTCTTCCACCACCTGTATTCGGCGCACGGCAACGCCGTCGAAGGGCGGAGCATCGTCTTCGCCTCCTTCGCCATCAACTCGATGGTCTACATCTTCGCCTATCGCAGCATGCGTCAGCCCATCTGGCGCATGAACCGCCTCAGCGCCAATATGGCGCTGGTCTGGGCGGTCGCAGCCGGGGTGGGGATGGCCGTGCTGCCCTTCCTGGTGCCGGGCCTGAGAAACCTCCTGGGCCTCATGCCGCTCACGCTGGGCGAATGGCTGCTGGTGGCCGGGATCGCGCTGGGCTTGCTGGTCGTGGTCGAGATCGGCAAGTGGATCAGCAACCGACTCCACGCCAAGGACTGACGGTCAGGGTTCCACGCACGCTCGGACGCGTGGCCGAGCGGGTGGCACAGGCCGCCGAAATCGTGCGAGGCTCCCCGGCCCGGAGGGACTCGCGGGGAGGAGTTCGCGATGAAACGGATGACCCCCTTCTTCCTGCTCGTCATCGCCCCGGCGCTGGCTATCTGTCTGGCGCTGCTCGGGCTCGAGACCTTGCGCGACAACCTCCTGGGCTGGGTCCTGCTATGCCTGGGGGCCGCCTACCCGGGCGGGATCCTGGTTGACTTCTACGCGCGCCGGGGGATTTCCCGCGGCAGGCCACAGGAACGAGGCGACCTCTCCTTCTGGCTCATTCTGCCGGGATTCCTCGCGGTGTTCTTCGCTTCCCCGCTCGAATGGATGACCCTCGGGCCAACGCTTCCGCGGACAATGGCCCTGCAGGCCGTCGGAGGCACGCTGGTCCTGTCCGGGCTGGCGCTGGTCGTCCGGGCTCGCCGGAGCCTGCGGAGCTCGTACACCACCCACCTCACGGTTCAGGATGGCCAGCTCCTGGTCGATGACGGACCGTACCGCGTCGTGCGCCATCCGGCATACGGCGGTTTGCTGCTGATGGTCCTGGGTGTGGCGCTCGGCTACTCGAGCGCCATCGGCCTGGCCGCCGTCCCGGTTCTCCTACTCCCCGGATTGGCCTATCGCATCCAGGTGGAGGAGCGGCTGCTCGCCGCCCACTTCGGGGAGGCCTACGCCGCGTATGCGCGGCGCACGCGGCGCCTGATCCCGGGTTTGTGGTGATGGAGGCTGCCCTGCAGCGCTCCGCACTGCCCAGGCTCGCCGGCCCCCGTGCGTGGACGCGTGTCTCGTCCCGGGTCCCGGGAGTTGGCACAGGCCAACACCGAAAGAAGGTGAGAGCGATGAAGGTGTGGAAGGGCGCTGCGGGTCAGGGCCTGGTGGAGTGTACGCCTTGATTCTGGTCCTCGTGGTGGTTATCGTCATCCTTGCGCTGCTGGGCCCGGCGATCGGGAACGTGTTCTCGAACATCCTCGACGTGATCTAGCCTCGATAGCCCACAGATACGCCGGCGGGAGGCGGTGGTTGGGCAGGACGTCAGCGGGCTGCCAGGCGCCCTGCGGTAGCTCGTGCGCTGGTCACCCACCCGCCCAATCCAGAGGGCCGAGCCGGCGGGTGATCATTCAAACCACCCCTTCCACTTGAAGTACCCGTACTGAGCTACAGCAATCGCGCCCATCAAAGCGACGACGACGAGGAACGCCGAAGGCATCTTGGTTCCCGGTATCCCCCCGACATTCATCCCGAGCAGACCCGCGACGAGCCCAAGCGGCAGGGTTATCGCCGAGACAATGGTCAGCAACCGCAGCCGCCGTTCGACCCGGTCCGATCCCACCATTTGATAGTCACGATAGAGGTCGTTCACGCGGGTCTCCAGGCGGTATGCCCCTCGTTGGGCAATCTCTGCCTCGGATACCAGGTCTTCCACATACGCCCTACGATGCGGGTCCCGCAAAGCCTCGATGTCCGAGGCGGCCAAGCGAGAGGCGCAGTAAAGCTGGTTCTCGAGCAAGGAGATGAGGTTGCCAACCTGCCAGCGGAGGAGGGTAAGGTCCTTGGAGTCAATCGCGCCGGGCGTCTCGGCGAGAGTCCTGGCCACCTCCTGGATCCGATCGCGGAGAGCAATCTGTGCGTCGACATTCATGTCCGCGAACTGATCCAGGATCTGGTAGAGGAGTTCAGGGAGGTGATGCAACAAGGGCGGGCCTTCGGCGGCCAGGCTTTCGCCCAGTTCATCAAGCGCCGGCATTGTCCCGTGGCGCACGGTCACCAACACAGATGCCTGTAGGATGATCGTGAGGTAGGCCGGGGCAGCGGACTCGCGATCGAAAGCCGCCGGGTACTCCATAAGAAGGGTATGGGTGAAAGACAGTACCCCAGGGTCGATGTCCGTGTCGAGACAATGGGTCATCTGAAGAGGATGGAGAGCCAGGGGCGCCAGGAATTGCCGCAGCTCCTCCGATTGTGCTTCTTCGATGTCCAGCCAGATTTCGCCAGGGTCGCCTTGACTGCCTGCGGGCCAGGCAAAGGTGGCCGGCTGCCTTTCCAGCCTTCCCGATCGGAGCACGAACCAACTGACTCTCATCCAGATATCCTTGAGCAATCGCTGGGTTCACTGGCGCCGGACGGCCTCGAGCTGGGCTGCCCGGCGGAGGCGGGTAGCCCCTGCACCTATTCTCGCGCATGCCTGCAGGCCAGGCGCCCCACCCTTGGCTCAGCCCGCCGGGTCAGCCGCAGGTCCTGGCGTTCGTCCAGGGCTTCCGCGAGTTGTTGGGCGCCATCCCACGCAGCCCTGGCTTCAGAGAGGCGATCGCATGAACATGATGGCGAAGGGAAGCGCAACTGGCATTGCCAGCAGGGCAAGCAGGCTGCCGAGCCAGACAGGCACAGCAAGGATCCTCTTGAGACCGATGACGGTGATCGCTAGCGCCCAGAGGCTGATTGCCAGGTGGCTGTAGCCCAAGAAGTACTGATCCACGCCGCCGATGGAGATCCACGCCCAGTCCCATACGAGGAGGACTGCGCCCACGACAAGGGCAGCCATCCCTATGATGTTCACGACCTGATCGAAGCTGCTGTGCCGGCCAGACAATCGGATCACGACGTGTATGACCGCGGCTTGCATGAGCAGCTCAGCGATGAGGACGATGGGGGACAACCAGACAAGCGTGCCGTAGTACTGTTCAGTCGGGAATAGCGACAGGTTGGAGGGCGTTGGGGGAACCATTCCCAGCAGTGAAAGGGGAAGATACAGCAGGAATGCGTCCAACAGGGCCCGGACCAGCTGGGCAAAGAGTCCCCAGTGCGGCGCGGGTTTGGCCTGGAGCTCGTCGACCATCTTCACGGGGTTGATGTAGCCGAGGATCCACAGCCGGAAGAAGCTCATCACGCCCTCCTCTCCCCTTAGGCAAACCATCATGATGGCGCCGAACGGCCTCGAGCTGGGCTGCCCGGCGGAAGCGGGCAACTGCCTCCTACTCTACGGCACGCCGGCGGGCCAGGCAAGATGCACCGGATGCGTCGCCCGCCGGGTCAGTCGAAGATCCTGGCGATGGTCCAGGGCTTCAGCGAGTTGTCGGGCAGCGAAAGCAGCCGGGATGTGCTGGCCTAGTCGTTACTCTCGAATGGTCTCAACATCACCTCAAGCGTCTCCTGTGCGTCGCCTGCGGGCGGTTGCCGCCCAACGTAGATCAGCCGGTCAGTGAGGTCGATCGTTGTGCCTCCGGATATGCCAACTGCCCACTTGATTCCTTCCTTGTGAAGCAGCCTGGCGTCGGCCACCATCTGGCCGTAAGGAAGGATGAGGATCGTGGGTTCGACACCGATTGCGGCGGCAATCTTGGTTCTCGAGTCCCGGATGTCGTACCTTACGTGACCAGGGGATTCCAACTCGATCTCTCGGAGATCGCGATGCGTGTCCCCGTGTGTGGCAATGTCCCAGCCGAGACCGTGGAGATCCCGGAGGGTCGCGGCCGTGTCCGGATCGGGTGCTCTTCCCTCGGTCACGACTCCAAGCACAGCCACTGCGTTCGCGTCCAGAAGGATTTCAATCATCTGCTCGACGGAAGGATTAAGCTTCGCCTGCAGGAAGACGTCATCGATAGTGATGATCAAGAGCCGACCAGCTCCGCTGGCAAGCAGAGCAGGATCTGCCTCAAGTTGTGAGTAGGTGACGAGAAGCAGGTCACGTTCGCCCGCTTCAAGCAGGAACTGCGTTAGGAATCCCGGTGCGTCGAAGCCCGCGTGGCTTGCGTGAAGCATCAATGTGGGCGGCGTGGCGTATTGGGGACCCACATGCGGCGAGGCAATGGTCCCATCAAGGGTGAAGGTCGGCGGGGTTGTGGAGACGGCAGTTGAGGGCCGCGGCTGGATAGCCTCTCCTGTTGCCGTAGGAGGCAGCGGAATACGGGTCATGTCTGATGCCGAGAGCAGCTCCGTTGGCGTGGGACCTGGGCGTGTCGGACCAGGTGGTTGGGAAGGGGCGGGGAGGGTGCGGCTGTTGCCAGGACCGGAAGAAGCCAGCCAGACAAGCACAGCTAGCGCGCACAGGCCAACGGCAACTGCTGTATAGCTCCTGAGTCGGATGGGGGTCCTCGGTTTCAGTTTGATCACTCGCGCGAGATCACAAGCGCAGCGCATCCCACTGTGCAGCAGGAGGTGAGGCTGCCCAACGACCTCGAGCTATGCTGCCCGGCGGAAGCGGGCAGACACACATGGATTGTGCTGCAGGCCGGCCGGCCAAGCAAGCCGCAATCAAAGCCCAGCCCGCCGGGTCAGTCGAAGATCCTGGCGATGGTCCAGGGCTTCCGCAGGTTGTTGGGCGTGCCCGAGTGCGATGCGGGAGCTAGGGAAGGTGCTCTAGGTCGGCAAGGTCCTGGCTTCGGCCAGTCGCCTGCTTGTTCGCCTTGAGGTCCGGCAATGAGATGACAGGGATCTGGACGTCGCCTACGGAGACCACCTCGCGCCGCCCGAAGCAGTCGCCGAAACTCACACCGGCGATTGTTGTGAGGATATCGATTCGGAGAGGAGGGACACCTATCCTTACCACTTTGTCTGGGTCTAGGAACAGGGAGGGATTCAGCTCAGGGGTGTTGAACCCGAAGTCCCGAAGCGCGTCGACGATCCGTTGCGCGTTGACCGGAGTGCTCGCAATCCACACATCCAGGTCAGCGGTGCCGCGCGGGTAGCCGTGGATGCCGACGGCGTATCCGCCTATCAGCAGGAACTCAACTGCGTGAGAGTTGAGTAACTTCAAGAAGTCTGCGAAGTCTGGTGGAAGCGGAGTCGTAGCCATAGACTGCGAGACGCGAGATCTCTATTGCCTCCAGCCTCTCAACTGGGGACTTGGACAACCAGAAGCGCAGATCGTCCGGAGGATCCGATAGCCGGCAGATCGAGACATGGGTCCTGTCGACCTGGGGCATGCGCGCTTCATTCATGCTCCAAGTATACAGGACCGGACACCAGTAGACCAAGTTGCTGGAGAGGACCGGCGAGCACGCCCAACGGCCCCAAGCTAGGCTACCCGGCGGAAGGAGGCAAGCCTACCTCGGCCTTCCGCCCGGCCGGCATGCGATTCAAGCATCCTCGAACGCCCGGCCCGCCGGGTCAGTCGCAGATCCTGGCGATTGCCCAGGGCCTCAGCGGGTTGTTGCTCGGCGAGCCTATCGATCGGCGGTCAGGAATGAGTCGAGGGGCATGAAGCCGTGCGGCCACTCATAGCCCCCTTCGGTCCGGCCGAGCACCCCAACGCCCGTGATCGCCTCACTGTTGATCGGACCGTAGACATGCGGGAACCGCGAAGCACTCGCCAGGTGAGATGAGCCGCCGCCCGCGGTCGGGGCGGCCGCCTCGTATCGGGTTTCGGAGGCGAGCCTCTTGGGATCGATCTCGAGGAGAAGCAGCCGACCGGGGGCACCTGCGTAGTAGTCGTTCGCAACCGGGATCACCGAAGGCTCGAGAGCACAATGCACGAAGCCATCATCATGCAGACCGGAAGGGAGGTAGACGAGGCCCTCGAGTTGGGCACGAAGGTCCGACTCGGGAACAATGTGGTAGATCATCGGATGGCTCTCGGTCATCGCCTCGTCACCCAACGGCCCTGAGCTATGCTGCCCCGCGGAAGCGGACAACTTCCCACTTGTTCTCGCGCATGACGGCGGACCGGCCCCCTCCCTGTGGCCCAGCCGCCGGGTCAGTCGCAGATCCTGGCGATCGTCCAGGGCTTCAGCGGGTTGTTGGGCGTCTCCACTCAGCTTCTAGGACCAGAACGAGTAGCAGGATCGTAATGCCGCTTATCGCCCCCATGAAGGCGCCATGCAGTGGTGATGGGCGTGCGGCTCCGACCAGTATCGCAGATGCAGACCAACCACCACCGTAGGCTGCAAAGGACCCAAGGATCCATAATGCCTTTGTCTGGAGGCTTGGCGTCAGCACCCTCGCGAGAAACGGAAGTTGTATGCACGCGAGGATGACGCCGGCGAGAGCCAGAGTAATCACCCCCGGGGGTGATATCTGCGCTCCACCCCCTTCTGAGACGAGTTGCATGCCCATCTTCCGGACTTGCCACAACAGGAACTGGCCGTTCGTCAAGAAGCCGATCCCCAGACCTAGCGGAACCCCGATCGCAGTTGGGATGAACCAGGGGACTCGGATTTTCAGGATGCGGTGGAATGCGATCGACGCGCTCGCGGCTAGAGCTAGACCGACTATGAGACCGAGTGCAGCGAAGGATGCGGCAACGGGTGCAAGCCGCCCGGGGTCGTCAATGACTGGCGAGCGCAGGAGACCATAGCCAAGTCCCCAGGCAATGACGCTGCCAATGAGCCACACCCCGGCGGAGGCCAAGTATCGAGGCGGTTCTCGCTTGACCATGTGTCAGCCCCCTCTCAAGGACGCACAGAGGCGCCCAACGGCCTCGAGCAAAGCTGTCCGGCGGAACCGGGCAGCGCACGTCACTACTCTACGGCACACCGGCAGCCAGGACAAGCCACAATCAGGGCCCAGCCCGCCGGGTCAGTCGCAGATCCTGGCGATCGTCCAGGGCTTCAGCGAGTTGTTGGGCTGGGTCCGCCAACGCCCGGGCGAAAGAAGTCCATGCATCTGGTCCCTAGTGCGGGACCAGAAACTCGCCGAGCACGAGGAACAGCACCAACACCCCGGGCAGCAGAGCAAGCCAGACAAGCCATGAGCGCTCGTGACGCCTCACAAGCGCGATCAGAGCGAGCACGCCCGCGACCAGCCCACACAAGAGCATCCCAATGGCGTAGAAGGGACCCAAGGAATGCCTCCACGGCGCATCGTCCTTCGAAGGCATGAAGACAAAGGAGTTGATCATGAAGAGAAGCACGAAGATGGCCAGGAGCGCTGCCGACCAGCGTCCAAGCCGAGAACTCGGCATGGCGAGGATGCGCTGCCGGAGCGGACTGCTCGGGGGCGGATCGGCTGGCCGGTGTGGGGGATCAGCATTCATCTCGTCCCTCGCGTGCACAAGTGATAGGAGCGTCCAGGCGGGGAGTCGCCAAGTTCAATCCGCGCAAGTTCCGCCTCCGCCGGCTGCCCAACGGCCTCGAGCTAAGCTGCCCGGCGGAAGCGGGCATGCCCTCTGAGGTTGTCCGGCAAGCCGGCAGGCCAGGCAAGCTCCAATCAACGCCCAGCCCGCCAGGTCAGCTTCAGCGAGAGCCCGTGTGAAAAGCCCGGAATCGTGAATCGCGTTCCCACCCGCAGGCATTCTCGCGTGCTCACAAGATGAACCATACCCACTTCGCCCAGAAGCCGCGCAAGCGCAACGGGACAGATCCCCGCCGGTCCGAGTCTTCACATAGTCTGG
>Ga0209253_10001733_pt1 | contig 19223 bp, 18 predicted proteins | sample FrelakmetBRP12BR_FD_187145 | JGI IMG/M metagenome (GOLD analysis project Ga0209253, IMG submission 187145) | Freshwater lake sediment microbial communities from the University of Notre Dame, USA, for methane emissions studies - BRP12 BR (SPAdes)... | ecosystem: Environmental > Aquatic >... | reverse complement strand
CCAGCTCTCGCTCGAATTTCTGGATGTTGTCGGCGCTGATCTCCCAATCCAGGGAAAGAAGGCTCTCCTTAAGCCCTTGCAGGAGATCGGTCGCGGCCTTCGGAGTCGGAGGTTGGACCTTCCCCGGTGCTGCCACCGCTGGAGCGTCCTCCTCGGGCAAAGGAGCCGCCACGCCACTCTTGTGGACGAAGAGTTCATCTATGGCTCGGTCAATGTTGGATTCGAAATCGCCCGTATCAACCGTGGCCAGCGGTTCATCAGTGAGGTTCATCGTGCCCCTCCTTGGAGCGCTAGCGGGAGAGAAGCTTGCGGCTCACGTTCTTTACTGTCCGTTTGCTGATCTCTCGCAGAGTTTCGAAGACACCATCACCTTTCAAGGCACTGCCGGGGAACCAGGCAACCTTGAGGTCTCTGTTCAGGTCCCGCTCCATCGCCTCGACGGAGAGAATGGGGATGTTAGAGCCCGAGAGATCCCTCTTGTTGTATTGCATCACCAGTGGGATCTGTCTGACATCGATACCGTCGTCGACGAGATTCTGCTTCAAGTTCTCCAGGCTTTCTATGTTCTTCTCTTTCTGAACCTTGAGAGAATCAGCGACGAAGACGACTCCATCCACCCCCTTAAGCACGAGTTTGCGGGTGGCGTTGTACATGACCTGGCCCGGCACCGTGTAGAGCTGAATCTTAATGCTCAGGTTCTGAATCTTGCCGAGGGCGAGGGGAAGAAAGTCGAAGAACAGGGTGCGGTCGCCTTTGGTATCGATGGTCACCATCTTACCGCGAACCGCCTCGGACATTGCCTGGTGAATGTAGAGCAGGTTTGTCGTCTTTCCGCCCCGTCCCGGACCATAGTAAACGATTTTACACTGGACTTCGTTCTTGCTTAGATCGATGAAAGACACCCTTACTGCTCCCCACCAAGAATGGGTAATAGATCCTCAGTGACTTTCGCAGTCTTGAGGCGAATTACGCCAAGCGAGACATCTTTGCCGAATAGCGTAATCAGAATGAAGCCTCTGCCGACTTTGGTAAAGTGAATGTTCTCGTTTTTCCCCTTATGAAAAAGGAGGGCGAAATCATCTTCGCCGATCAGTTTGGCAATCTCGGCGGTAGCACCAAAGTTGGCAGCAGAGAGTGCTGCAAGAGCCACCACATCAAGATTGGCTGGATCACCTCGATTTACAATCAAATTCCCGGAACGATCCACCAGGAGGACACAATCAGCACCAGCTCTGAGCAAATCTTCATCGAGGATCGCGATGATACTGTTGATGGATTCCTTGGAAAGTACCAGATCCATAAACACCCCGCCTTGCAGAGTCCCAGCCTACCACAGGGGAGCAATCTAGAGGTATGCTTTTAATTTCGCTGATAAATCACGCCAGTGCCTTGTATAGCAGCATTGGTACAAAAATGCAAACATTTTTTTAATGATGACGCAGTCCTGCGGAGAACGAGCCACGACTGCACCACATTCTCATCTGGTACCCGACCTTGTCGGTTGCAGCAGTGGGCCTGCAGCATGTCACCCAGGGAGCCTGGGTGCATCTCGTGGAGCCCCACGGCCGGGAAGGTGCCTTCGCGGCTGGAGCGGCGACGTCGCTGGCTCGACGCTCGTGCCCATCACTCCAGCACTTGCCCGGCCTTTCATGCAACTCCCGTGCCCCTAGAGGGTTCCACCTGGCGAAAAAGTTGAGCTGCGGCAGGTCCTCGACAAGCCGCGTGAGCCCCCCCGTTTGGTGCACAAGAGCTGCCCCTCTGGTGCGAAATCCACTCGGGAGCCCGTCTGGGCGTGGCAGCCGCTTGCGGCGAGTTTTCAACAATCTGCTACTCGAGGAGACGGCGGAGGGCGACGAGTTCGTCACGAATGGAGTCAATCACCTCAAGGTCGTCGGCTCCGGTGCGCCGTGAGGCGGCGAGTTTCTTTCGGGCGCCGGCGATCGTGTAGTGCTCCTGGTAGAGAAGGGTCTTGATCTGGAGAAGCATAAGGATGTCGTCGCGGCGGTACAGCCTCTGGTTGGACGGGGTGCGGAGGGGGCGAACCACGGAGAACTCGCGCTCCCAGTAACGAAGAACGTGGGTGGGAACGCCAACAATTCGGCTCACCTCGGCGATTCTGAAGAACCGTTTGTCCGGGATGACCGCAGTCATTGTCCTCCTGGGTCGGAGCGGAGCGAGGACCATTCGGGATAGCGGTCGGCACCAGGGATTCGGGTAATCCACTCGGCCGCTAACCGCCGCGACGTGACCATGGCAGCACAGCACGCGTCTTCCTTGGGAGGCCACTGGGAAGAGCGGGTTCCCCGCTCCGCTCACGAGCGCAGCGTGGCCTTGAAGGCCGCGAGCACCTCTCCGGTCACGCGGGTGTGGATCTCATTCACCTCCTCATCGGTGAGGCTTCGCTCGGGAGACCTGTAAGTGATGCGGAAGGCCAGGCTCTTCATCCCGGCTCCCACCTGACTCCCCCGGTAACAATCGAACAGAAGAACCGACTCGGCATACTCGGGCCGGTGCTCCGCGAGGAAATCCAGCACCCTCTCAGCCGGGAGGTCTTCGGACACCACGATGGCAAGGTCGCGGTTGACCTCGGGGAAGCGAGGGAGGGGCCGAAATCTCTTCTGTTCGGTGGCCTTCTCCTCTAGAAGATCAAAGTCGAGATCGAAGAGAAAGGCGGGCCCCTTGACCTCGAAGGCCTCGAGCACCTCAGCTCGCAGCTCACCGAGCACACCCAGCTTGGCGCCGGCTACGTCGATCTCGGCTGCCGCCTCGGGTCGCAGGAAGGGGACGGCCGATGTCTGGTTCCAGCGGGGTTCCGGGGCGCCTATCCGGCCGGTGAGGCACTCAACTACACCCTTGAGGTCGAAGAAATCGACGGCCTCAACGGGATCGTCCCATGACGCCGGCCGCCGCGTGCCGGCGAGGAGCCCACAGAGGTTGAACCGTTCTTCCGGGAGCTCCTCACCACCTCGAGGGAAGAAGACCTTGCTCAGCTCGAAGAGCCTCAAGTTGAGCTTCCGCTGCCGCTGGTTTCGTGCGGCCGTCTCCAGCATGTTGGGGATCAGCGAGGTTCGTAGCACTGCCTGTTCTTCAGTCAGGGGATTCCGAATGGGCAAGTGATGGAACCGCCGGTCATCCGGAAGGATGCCGAGCCTTTCCGTGGCCTGCCGGCTGATGAAGGAGAAGGAGATGGTCTCGGAGAAACCGACCGCGACGAGGACCTCCTTGGCTAGTCCTCGAAAAATTTGGGTTCGCGCCGGTTTCACCGCCGTGACCAGGGCAGAGGGGAGGGTGCTGGGGATATAGTCGAACCCCGCGAGCCGTGCCACCTCCTCCATGAGGTCAACCTCGCGGGTCAGGTCGGACCGGAAGGGCGGAGGAACGACCTCCAAACAGTCGTCATCGAGGGTACGAACCGGGAGTTGGATGGATCCCAGGAGTCGACAGATCTCGGCCTGCGAAAGGGTTAGGCCGAGGAAACGGACGCACTTGGAAACCCGGAGCCGGATGGACTGCTGCCGGATAAGTGCGGGGTAGACATCGAGGCGCCCGCGGGCGAGCTCTCCTTTTCCCAATTCCACCATGAGCTGGGCGGCACGATCGAGAGCCCTGATCACGCCCTCGGGGTCCACTCCCCGCTCGAAGCGGTAGGAGGACTCGGAGCCGAGACCGAGGGCTTTGGCAGTTCTGCGGATGCCGATAGGCTGGAAGTAAGCGCTTTCGATGAGGACGTTGGTGGTTTGAGGGGTGATTTCCGAATTCAGCCCGCCCATGATGCCGGCGAGGGCGACACCCCTTGCGGCGTCGCAGATGAGGAGCATATCGCCCCGAAGCGTGTGGTTCTGGCCGTCCAGGGTGGTGAAGGATTCCCCGGGCCGGGCCCGCCGCACCACGATCCGGTGGCCTTCCAGGCGGTCGTAGTCGAAGGCGTGGAGGGGCTGGCCCTGCTCGAGCATGACGAAATTCGTCACGTCCACAATATTATTGATGGCCCTGATCCCGTGGGTCTGCAGACGTTGCCGGAGCCAGAGCGGCGAAGGTCCGATCTTCACGTTTCGAACCACCCGGGCGGCGTAGCGCGGGCAGAGGTCGGAGTCTTGGATGATCACCGAGGCCAGGGACTCCACCGGAGGCCCCGTCTCCTGAAGGGTGAGCTCCGGAGGTGTCCACGGCGCACCGAAGAGGGCCGATACCTCTCGGGCGATCCCCAAGACGCTCAGACAGTCGCCGCGATTGGGCGTGATGCTGACCTCGAGGATCTGATCTGCGAGGTCCAGCGCCTCCACCAAGGGAGTTCCAGGGTTGAGGCCGGGCGGGAGATTCATCATGCCGCCCGCATCGTCGCCGAGGCCCAGCTCGGCCTCGGAGCAGAGAACTCCCTCCGAGAGAACGCCACGGACCTCCGCGATGCGGATCTCGGTCCCGTCAGCGAGACGGGAACCTTCGAGGGCCAGCGGGGCGGTTTGACCCGGGGCAACGTTGGGTGCGCCGCAGACCACTCGGTAGGTTCGATTCCCTCCCTCGACCTCACAAATTCGGAGATTGGCCGCCCGCGGATGGGGCGAGATGCCGAGGATTCGACCTACTACCACTCCCGCCAGGCTGAGGCCCCGGCCACTCAGGGCCTCGACCTCGAGCCCGGCCATGGTGAGGCGGCTCGCTATCTCTTCTGCAGGTGCATCGCACCGGACATAGGTTCGCAGCCAGTTGAGACTAACCAGCATGGCAGATCCGCTCCGATGAGGAGGTCACGGGACTCCTCGGGGGGTGGAAAGGGCCACCCTGCCGCGACCACGTCTCGGCGTGGCTTTGTCGAGCAGGCCACCCTGTCTTGCTTGACATGCAACAGTCCTCAACTGAAGAGGAGACGGATGAAAGGGTTCTAAGCAGCCTTCTAGAACTGCTCCAAGAACCGGAGATCGTTCTCAAAGAAAAGGCGGAGGTCGTTGATCCCGAACTTGAGCATGGCGATCCGTTCCACGCCCATGCCGAAGGCGAAGCCCGTCACCTCGTCCGGGTCATACCCAACCATCTTGAACACTTCCGGGTCCACCATTCCCGAGCCCAGGATCTCCAGCCAGCCGGACTCCTTGCAGACCCGGCAGCCCCCGCCTCCGCACATGACGCACTGGATGTCCACCTCGGCACTGGGCTCGGTGAAGGGGAAGAAGCTGGGCCGGAACCGAAGCCCCACCTCCGGGCCAAACATCTGGTGCACGAAGACCGCAAGGATGCCCTTGAGGTCGCCGAAGGAGACGTCCATGTCGACCATAAGCCCCTCGACTTGGTGAAACATGGGGCTATGGGTCATGTCGGAATCACGGCGATAAACCTTGCCGGGGGCGATGATACGAACGGGAGGCTTCCGATTCTCCATGACCCGAACCTGGATCGGCGAGGTGTGGGTCCGAAGGAGGATGGAGTCAGAGATGTAGAAGGTGTCCTGCATGTCCCGGGCCGGGTGGTCCTTGGGGATGTTAAGCGCTTCGAAGTTATAGTAGTCCAGCTCCACCTCAGGACCCTCTGCCACTTCAAAGCCCAGGCGCTGGAAGATCCCTGCGATTTCCATGCTCACCAGGGTGATGGGATGGAGGCGGCCGAGGTGGGGCACCCTCCCCGGAAGGGTGATGTCAACAGCCGGACCCTTTCGAGACGCGGAAGCGAGGCGTTCTCGCGCCGTTTCGAAGGAGCCTTCGAGCCGGGCGCGCGCCTCGTTGAGGACCCTGCCGACCTCCGGGCGCTCTGCCGCGCTCAGGCTTCCCAAACGCTTGAAGATCTGGGCGAGCGTCCCTTTTCGGCCTAGCACCTCAAGGCGAAGCCGCTCCAGAGCGGACAGATCGGTGACCCGGCCGAGCTCTGCAAGGTAGTTTTCGAGGAGAGTATGGATCTCTTGCATCATGCTGGAGGCCAACCTTGGCAGGGATATCAGAGGTTCTGGCGGGCTGCTTCCGCGATCTTGGCGAAGCCCTGAGGATCTCGGTAGGCGAGATCCGCAAGCACCTTGCGATCCAACTGAATTCCGGCCTTGACGAGCCCGTTCATGAAACGGCTGTACGACAGCCCGTGGATCCGAGCCGCAGAGTTGATGCGGACGATCCAGAGGGAGCGGAATTGACGCTTCCGTTGCCGTCGATCACGATACGCGTACCTCAGGGCCCGCTCCACCGTTGAACGGGCGGACCGCAACAGGTTACCGCGCGCCCCACGGTACCCCTTTGCCTCTTTTACGATCTTTTTTCGTCGCCTCCGGGAGGCGACTGCACCGGTAGCCCGTGCCATGATGCACCTCTCGTTCTCCCGTGTGTACCTCTGCCAGCCCTACGACGATCAACGGAGTCAGTGCCAGGCGCCTTTCGCCCCCGGCAGAAAGAGGCCTTAGCGCCACCGCCCCGTCGGGGTCGCTTCGCACCCTTAGGGGGGGTCCGAGGACTCCCTCAAAAATAGGGGAGGAGCCGCCGAATCGCCTTCATATTGCTCCCGTCTACGGTTTCCGGCTTGCGCAGGTGACGTTTGCGCTTCGGCGACTTTTTCGTCAAGATGTGGCTCTTTCCTGCCCTGCAGTACCGCACCTTACCGGTCCCCGAAATCTTGAAACGCTTGGCTGCGCCGCGATTGCTCTTGAGTTTCGGCATACAACCTCCCCGCTGGTTTATCCCTATTGGAACAAATTTAGTAAACTATTCGTAAGCCGAGTGATTGTCAAGATCTTTCTGGCTGCCAGACACCCGTGTGGTGCGAGCTCGCCGGTCAGGACCGGACAGCTCGTATTCGGACGCCTTCCTGCGGAAGCAGGGGGCGACGAGGCGAGGTGTGCTCAGGAACGGGGCGTCAGCACCATCACCATGTTGCGGCCTTCCAGCTTGGGCTGTTGCTCCACAACTCCAAGCTCTCCCGTGTCGGCGACGATGCGCTCGAGCACCTTCAGCCCCAGCTCGGAATACGTGATCTCTCGACCGCGGAACATGATGGTGACCTTAGCCTTGTTCTTTTCAGTTAAGAAGCGTTTGATATGGCGGAGTTTGAACTGATAGTCGTGCTCTTCCGTCTTCGGCCGAATCTTCACTTCTTTGACCTGGGTGACAGCCTGTTTCTTCTTGGCCTCCTGGGTCTTCTTGCTCTGCTGGTACTTGTACTTGCCGTAGTCCATGATCCGGCAGACAGGAGGGGAGGCCTTCGGTGCCACCTCCACGAGATCCAGTTTTTCCTCGCTGGCACGAGCAAGTGCGTCGGCGAGGGAGACAATCCCCAGTTGGCTGCCGTCAACACCGATGAGACGAACCTGGGGCGTCCTGATCTGGTCGTTGATGTTCACCTGCTTGATTATGTTGCTTCCCTCCTTTCTCGTCTAAAGTTTCCCGGTGTGCGTCAACCCACGAGGCTGCAAATTCCACGCCTGACACGCTACCAAACCCACCCCTGCATGCTGCTCGCCGGTGAGGTCGCCGTGGGGGACAAGGTGCCCCGCCCCCGAAGGCTTTCGGGACGAAATTTCACAGCACATCGGGAGCCGCCTCTTACTCCCTGACCGGTGGGAACCCGTCTCGAGCTTCGCACCGCCCTCCGCCTTTCCCGATATCAGATGGCGGCATCTCTGGTAATCGTGGCCGGTTACTAGGCTTCTCAGCAACCTGCCCCCCATATGTCATCGGGCGCGAAGCATGGTCGAAGTGACAGCGTTTTCCTCCCGGATGAGATCGATGAAGCGGGGGACCTCCACGAGACCGAGATCTTTCCCATCTCTCCGTCGTGGCGAAATCCCGTCCGCGGCCACCTCCCGGTCGCCCACCACCAGCATGTAGGGCACTTTCTGGAGTTGGGCCTCCCTGATCTTATAACTCAGCTTCTCGTTGCGGGTATCCTTCTCCACCCGGATGGCAGCCTCAAGGAGAGCGCGGTAGACCTTCTCCGCATGGGGTATATGCCGGTCCGTGACCGTGACCACGATCGCCTGGACAGGCGCCAACCAGGTGGGAAAGGCCCCGGCATAGTGCTCGACGAGGACCCCGAGGAAACGCTCGATGCTTCCGAGGAGGACACGGTGCAGCATAACCGGACGATGCTTCTCGCCGTCAGGACCAATATAGGAGAGATCGAACCGATCTGGCAAGGTAAAATCGCACTGAATGGTGGCACACTGCCAGCGGCGATTCAGCGCGTCCTTGAGCTTCACGTCGATCTTGGGGCCGTAGAAGGCTCCCTCGCCGGCGCAGACCTGGTAGGGGAACCCTCGCTCTTGCAAGGCGTTCATGAGGGCGTTCGTGGCCCGGTCCCAGTCCTGGTCGGTGCCGATGGACTTGGCCGGTCTGGTGCTGATTTCCAGCTCATAGTCGAAGCCAAAGAGATTCATCATGTCCAGGGCAAAGTCCAGGATGCCCTTGATCTCGTCGTTGAGCTGCTCGGGGGTGCAGAGGATGTGAGCGTCATCCTGGGTGAACTGGCGCACCCTGGTCAGGCCGTGGAGGACGCCGGAGCGCTCATGGCGATGGACGATCCCCATCTCGAATAAGCGAAGCGGCAGGTCCCGGTACGAACGGATCTTCGACTTGTAGATCAACATGTGGGCCAGACAGTTCATGGGCTTGATGCCGTAGGACTGACCCTCCACCTCGGTGAAGTACATGTTCTCCCGATAGTGGTCAAAGTGGCCCGACTGCTTCCAGAGGTCGGTCTTCAAAAGCTGCGGCCCGATGGCCATCTGGTAGCCCCGCCTGAGGTGAGCTTCCTTCTCGAAGGTCTCGAGGACGAAGCGAAGAAGCGCTCCCTTGGGATGGTAGATCACCAGACCGGGCCCCACCTCGTCGCTGATGCTGAAGAGATCCAGCTCGCGGCCGAGTTTCCGGTGGTCCCGCTTTCGCGCCTCTTCGAGGAGCCGCAAGTGTTCGTCCAGTTCCTGCTGGGAGAAGAAGGCGGTGCCGTAGATGCGCTGCAACTGGGCGTTCCGTTCGTCACCCCGCCAGTAGGCACCGGCAACGCCGGTGAGCTTGAAGGCCTTGAGGTCGCCCGTCGTAGGCAGATGGGGGCCGCGGCAGAGATCCACCCAGGTACCCTGCTCATAGACCGAAACCCGGGCGGAGTCGAGCTCCCCGAGCAGCTCCACCTTGTAAGGTTCACCGCGCTCGGTGAAGAGACGGATCGCCTCCTCCCGGCCCAGCTCCCGCCTGTGGATAGGGAGGGCCTGCCGGATGATCTCCGCCATCTTGGCCTCGATCCGCGGCAGATCCTCCACGCTGATGGACCGGGGGCAATCGAAGTCGTAGTAAAACCCGTTTTCGATGGCTGGGCCGATGGTGATCTTTGCCTCCGGGTAGAGACTCTGGACCGCTTGGGCCATGACGTGGGAGGTGCTGTGCCGGAGGATGTCCAGGGTCTCCTCATTGCTCCCCCCCACTGCCTCGATGGTGCAGTCGTGATCCAGGGGATGGGTGAGATCCACCAGGTTGCTGTCTACCCGGGCGGCAACGAGAGGGTTATCCGTGCTGGCGATGAACCGTTTGAGTGCCTCACCGGCGGTGATCCCGCTCGGGAGTTGCTGACTTTCTCCACCTTTTAGGCTGATTCGTATCTCGTTCATAGTCTCGTCGACAGCTGAGAGGAAAAAGAAAAGGCATCCGAGCTTGAACTCTCCGATGCCTTCTCTAGAGATCCTATGTTCTGCCTCGCATGAATCCCGTTTTGAACGCCCGATCAAAATGAAATGGTAGGCACGTGGGGATTTGAACCCCAGACCCCTACCGCGTCAAGGTAGTGCTCTCCCCCTGAGCTACGTGCCTAAGAAAACGCACATTGTTACTATCAAGACTGGTCGCCGGTGTCAAGCGAAATCTCCCCAGGCCGGTGTCAGCGGGAATTCCGCTGATTGTTACCGGCGTAGTGGAGGAGTCGGAGTCCCCTGGCCATGTATTGAAACCACGAGAAGAGAGTAAGGGCTGCGGTGACGTACACGAGGACGTTTCGGAGGAGCGGATGGGGCGAACTCAGCGAGGTCGCCATGGCGAAGATGACGGTGATAATCTGGGCAAACGTGGTGAGTTTGCTGGGAATGGTTGGTCTGATCTCCACCTTGAAGTTCTGCATGTGGAGCATGATGATCCCGACGACGATGAACACGTCCCGGCTGAGGACGATGACGGTGAGCCAGTTGGGAACGAGGCGCTGGTATGCCAGGATCACATACGTCGTCGCCAGGAGGAGTTTGTCCGCCATGGGATCCAAGAAGGCACCCAGTCTCGACTTCTGACGATAGAGACGGGCGATAAGGCCGTCGAGACCGTCGGTGATCCCGGCTGCTACAAAGACGATCAGGGCCTCTCTTGGCTGCCCATTCAGGAGGAGGATCACCAGGAGCGGTGTAAGGAGGATGCGGAGAATGGTAAGGAGATTGGCAATAGTCATGGGAAGGGGAGGCTACCTTTTCACGATGCTCACGGTGATGGAATCTTCGCCCACCGAATCGGTGCTGGTGGTGAAGGCGCCGAAGTCCCGACCCTGGAGGGCGCGACCCACCTCCTCGGCCCCCCCTGAGAATACCACGGTCACGGACCCTTGCGCGCCCTTCAGCTGAACCTGATCGACCCGCGTCACCCCAGGGGCCTCCTGAAGGTACTCCTTGATGCGGAGAAGCTCGCCGTAGCTTCGCACCCCCAGGACCAGAACCGTAACCTCCCGCGGCGACTTCCCCCCGGCGACGAAGGGAGCAAGTATGGCATCAACGAGTTGGGTTCCTAATCGTTCGGCGAGGGCGGTGAAGCCGTGACCGGGCGTCGGCTGCTCGGGGGTCGGTTGCACCGGAATAGTGGCGGCGGCCTGGGTCAAGACTTGGCCGGTGTCGGTGCGGAGCGCCCGCAGTGACCCCGTGGCCGTGGCGGGGCTTCCTCCCGCCGCAGGTTGATGGCTCACCTCACCGGCGACCACGATCCGGGCGGCGAGAGCATTCCCCAACGCAGAAGCGGGGCCATCGCCGAGGAGCGCCTCCTGATACGCTTGGTCCTGGGGAAGTTTCCCGAGAAGAGAGGAGGGACTCAGGACGACGAGACCTCGGGAGGAAAAGACTCGCCCGATGGCCTGGGTGAAGGCGAGGCTCTGCTGCTCAGGCGGAGAGGTGCGCCACCACCAAAGCCAGGGCGCTTTCGGCCCCAGCTTCTCGGCAACGAAGACGACCACGGTGGGACGTTCCGTATCTGCCAGGAAGAGGCCGAGTTGCTGGAGATCTCGGCGCAAGCGGTCCATGTGAAGAGTGGTCTGCACCGTGACGCGATACAGCTGGGGACCTTTCGTCTCGTGGACGATCTGGTAGTCCTGGACATAGGTCATGGAGCGGTCGAGGATCCGTTCGCCGAGGAGCGGGTAGTAGCGGACGATACGCTGGACGGGAAGGAGTCTTCCTACCGCCTGCTCCACTGCCGAACGGAGCGCCTCGCGGAGCGCCAGGTCCCGGGCGTCGGCAACCTCCCGCGAAGGCGCCGGACCGGTCCCCGTTACCACAAGCGGTCGGTTTCCCTCGTCGCTCTGAGTCAACCCGGGAGAAAGAGGGGCGACGAGAAGCAGGCACATCAATAGGCCGCCAAAGACCATCTGCAAAGGTATTCGGGTCATGGCTGAGCTCGGATAAAACGTTACGGGAGCCAAGGGATCGCAGCCGCTCTCTCGTGGCTTTCCTCAGGGGCGCCCGCCTCGATGCACCGCAAAATCCCGGTGCTAGGTGCACAACCCCGCCGGATCGATGGTATCTGACCGTCGGTGTGAAGGAAACCACGCAACTTTCACCATTTAGCACAGCCTTCCCTTCATTGGCAAGGCTTTAGGTCGTGGGCCTTTCCATTGAGTCGAGGTCAGATCTCGTCTAAAACGTTCCTGAAGAACCCTGAGTCTGCCTCATGCTTACAGTGTTTTTCCTGCCGATACCAGGAGACAGGGTGATCTACTCGACAAGGCCACGCCTTGGTGCGGTCGCAGCATCGCTAGCAGGTTGCTGAAAAACTCGTCTTATCGTCATCGAGCACACCCGCGTGACGGTGCGCCGGCTTCTCCAGCAACCTGCCAGACCTTCAAACGGGAGACACTCCCTCTCCCTCGTAGTCATGGATCTGGAGCTCGAGCCGCCGCTCCCCCCGCCAGGAGTTCCAGGTTGGACTAAAGAAGAGGCGCTTCAGGGTTGGCGGCGGTTGGTCCGGGGTGGCGAGATTGAAGCCGACGGCACCGAGACGGGCATCACCCTGGGAGAGCCTCAACCGGAGGTGTCGGCCCTTGAGAACCTGCAGACTCTCAACGCGGAAGCCTTCGCAGCAGAAGATCGGCTCCGGGTTCCCTTCGCCGAATGGCCCCATGAGCTCCAGGTGGGACATGAGCGTGGGCGTGATCTCGCCTAGATGCGCTCCCGTATCAGCTTCCCGTGGCGGAGGGGAGACGGCGTCCACCTGAGAGAGGGTCTCCTCCAGGGCCGTTTGGAAGGAGCCGAGCTGCTCAACAGCGAGACTGAGACCCGCGGCAAACTGGTGACCGCCGAAGCGGCGGAGATGAGCGCGGCAGGAGTGCAGGGCCCGGTAAAGGTCGATGCCGGCGGGACTCCGCCCCGAGCCTTCCCAGCCCTGGCCTCCCCGGGTAAGCAAAATGGCAGGTCTGGTGAAGCGCTCTGCCAGTCTGGCTGCGGCGAGCCCTAGGAGGCCCTTGTGCCAGGTCGGGGAGGCGAGCACCAGGACCCTCCGGTGGGCAATCTGCTGATCAGCCTCGATCTGGGACAGCGCCTCGGCCACCGTCTGCTCCTCGAGAACCTGGCGGCGGCGATTCAGTTCGTCGAGCTTCGCTGCGAGCCCCCGAGCCTCTTCGAGGTCCTCGGCGAGGAGGAGGCGGAGGGCGAGGTCGGCACCTTCCAGCCGCCCGGCGGCATTCAGTCGGGGGCCGAGCCGGAAGAGCACGTCCCAGGCGCTCACCCGGCTGCCCCCGAGCCCAGATACCTCCTTCAGGGCGCTGATCCCGGGCCCGGAGGTCTCCGACAGAACTCCCAGCCCCGCGGCCGTGAGGATTCTATTGGTGAGGGTGAGGGGAGCCGCATCCGCCAGGGTACCCAGGGCAACCCAGTCCAGGTAGCGCCTGAGGTTTGGCTGGTCGGCCTTGTCCCAGCGACCGGAGCGGCGAAGGCGAGCCCGAAGGGCGCTCACCAGATAGAAGGCCACCCCAACTCCAGCCAGGTGCCTGAGCTCATTGCCATCGGCCAGCCTCTTGGGGTTCACGAGGGCGAGGGCCTCGGGGGGAACCTCGGGCAGGTGATGGTGGTCGGTGACGATCACCTCCAGGCCGAGCTCTCCGGCGAAACGGACGGTTTCTTGATCGGAGCTACCGCAGTCCACCGAAATGACGAGCCGTGTCCCCTGTCGCTTAAGCTCCGCCATGGCTCCTGGGTTCAGACCGTAGCCTTCGCGGAGACGATCGGGCAGGTACCATCGGACTTTGCCGCCGAGACTCGCCAGGAAGTGAGCGACGAGGGCGGTCGCGGTGACACCGTCCACGTCGTAGTCCCCGAAGACTGCGATGGGCTCATGGGCACGGAGGGCCTCCTCGATGCGTATGACAGCCCGCTCGAGATCGGGAATCTGGTGCGGATCGGCAAGGTCCTGGAGCCGGCGGGCGAGAACGTGGCGTGCCTTGGAGGGCTCGTTGATGCCGCGGGCGGCTAGGGCTCGAGCCACAAGGGGCGGAACTCTGAGTGCCGCGGCGAGGGAGATTGCCGCGCTTGCGTCAGCGCTTCGGAACCGCCAACGGAAGCGGTGCCCCTGGATCGTCTCATCCCGTGAATGGGTCTGCTCTCGCGCCGATGGACTCACGCCGCCTCCTTCACCGTCAGGCAGAGTATGCCGCCCTGAGGAGAGAAGTCAAGGGACGAGACCAGAGAGCGGCGGGCCTTGGCCCTTGTCATCCCCAACTTCCCCATGCTACCCTGCGCCCGTGCCAGTTCAGGGGGGTGTCGATGAACCAGCCTGAGGTGCCGGGGCCGTCGCGTGTCTGGATTTGCCGAATAGACCCCCGTCAAATCCACTACCTGCAGTTCATCCTGGAGGCCTACGAGGGGGTGGCGGCGACGCTGACGACCCTTGACGCCAGGGAGGGACGTGTTCAGCTCACGGTGCCACCCGGCGGCGAGGCGGACGCTCGAAGCGTCATGGAGGCCCTTGAGGGGGAGCTGGGGCGAGAGCGGCTCAAACGAGAGGAGGAGTGACGGTGAGGCGATCATGGCGAGTGTGGACATGGGCCCTTTTCTTCCTGTTCCCGTCGGGAGCCCTGGCCATGGGGTTCCCCGGTGGGGACGCGCCCGGCACGATCCCCAAGCCGGCGCGGAACTTCGCCTTCACCCTCGTAGACTTGCAAGGGGTGGAGACCCATCTCCGCGAATTCACCATCGAGGGCTCCCTCTATCTCTCCGGTCAGCACGGCAAGGGCACCGTGACCATCCCCTTTGAACGCATCCGGGTTGTACGCCTTCAGGCCGAAGGCCGGGAACTCCAGGCTCAGGTCGAGCTGACGGACGGCACCACCGCTACGGTTGCCATGGATGGTCGGAAGAGGTGTTACGGCCGTATGGATTACGGGTACTTCCAGATCGAACTTCGTGACCTGCAGAAGATGGTCAATCAGGGCGAAACGCCCCGCTGATTGAGCGTCAAGCTCGCACGCCAACTTCACCCCACACAGCCCACCTGTCCCTTCCGCCGCGAGACCAGTTTGGCCTTGAAAATCAGGAGCAAGTGGGATAATGGTTACCTCTGTGGGCGGGTTTGTCGACCGTCCGGCGATTGGCACGGTTCGTGGATGGTTCGTCGCGGACCGTGTCGCCCGGCAGGTTGGTGAAAAGCTCCGTGTGCCGTCCTTCAGCCGCATCAGGGCTGGCAGTGACCCGGTGAGGCAGGGCGATCTGTTCGGCGAAAGCCACGCCAAGGCGTGGTCGCGTTGGTTGATTAGTCTAAGGAGAGGCCCTGCCTCCACCGTGCGCGCGAGAATGGGGTTTCAACAACTTGTGAGACCTTGTGTGAGAGCCCCGGGCCTTCACGCTCCTGCCCGAGACTCGAGCAGAAGAGGTTCTTCACCGGTGACGGAAGAACGGAGCAGACAGAGCAAAGGGCTCTTCGTTCGGACCTTCGGCTGCCAGATGAACCGCTACGACAGCGAGCGTTTGGCCGAACTCCTCCGCCCGGAGGGTTATGAGCCGGTTGCCGACGAAGGGCAGGCTGATCTTGTGGTGATCAACACCTGCAGTGTACGGGAGAAGGCGGAGCAGAAGGCCTTCAGCTATCTGGGCCGGTTGAAGGCGGTGAAGCGTCGGCGGCCCGAGGTGGTCATCGCGATCGCTGGCTGCGTCGCCCAGCAGAACGGCGCAAGCTTGCTCGATAGAGTTCCTCACCTCGATCTCGTGGTGGGAACCCATGGACTGGCCCAGGTGCCGCGGATGCTGGTACACCTTGCTGAGACTGGTAAGCGGCAGTGCTTCGTCGACTTCATATACGACTTTGGTGATAAGTCCGACGGCGCCCGCAGGCCCCAGTCGCCTGCGGTCTCGGCCTACGTTACCATCATGAGGGGGTGCGACAACCACTGCACCTACTGCATCGTACCCCAGGTGCGCGGGCGGGAGTGCAGTCGGCCCGTCCGTGAGATCGTCGGGGAGGTGGCGAGCCTGGTGGCCTCCGGGGTGAAGGAGGTGGTCCTCCTCGGCCAGAACGTGAACTCCTACGGGAAGGGGCTGCCAGGGAGCGCCGATTTTGCGGCGCTGCTTCACGAGGTGGCCAAGGTGCCCGGCGTGATGCGTATCCGGTTTACCACCTCCCATCCGAAGGATCTCTTGCCGGCCCTTATGGGCTGCTTTGCCGAGATCGAGCCGCTCTGCCCCCACATCCACCTTCCGGTTCAATCCGGCTCGGACCGAATCCTGGCACGGATGCGTCGGGGCTACACCAGCGAGCACTTCCTGCGGCTGGCGGAGGAGGTGCGGCGCGTCCGGTCCGATGTGGCCATCTCTTCGGACGTGATCGTGGGCTTTCCCGGAGAAACCGAGGCGGATTTCCACGACACCATGGCACTGCTCGAGGCGGTTCGTTTTGACGCCCTCTTCTCCTTCATGTACTCGGATCGTCCGGGCACACCCGCCAGGCGACTCCGGGGCAAGGTGCCGCACGAGGTGAAACTCCAGCGTCTCCAGAGCCTCCTATGCCTGCAGGAGCGGATCACCCTGGAGCGTAACGAGGCGCAAGTGGGAACGATTACCCCGATCCTGGTGGAGGGGCCGAGCCAGGCCGGCGAGGGGCAACTGAGCGGGCGATCCCCGCAAAACCGGGTGGTGAACTTTGCGGGCCAACCCGATCTGGTGGGCCGCGAGGTGCCCGTGTTGATCAGCGCCGCCTGTCCCCACTCCCTGCAGGGTGTGGTGGCGATTGAGGGACATCACCCTTTACCTACGGTGAAGGAGACATCATGCTGCGGGAAATGAAAATCACCGGCCTTACCATGGACCCCCAGACCAATACGCCCATCGTCGTGCTCAAAGACACCAAGAGCGACACGGTGCTCCCCATCTGGATCGGTCTGCTGGAGGCGACCGCCATTGCCACCGAGCTGGAGAAGATCCAGTTTCCCCGACCCATGACCCACGATCTTATCAAGAACCTCATGAGCCATCTCGGGGCTGCCGTGGACAGGGTGGAGGTATGCGATCTTCGAGACAACACCTTCTATGCGTGGATCTACCTCATGGTGAAGGGGAAGGAGAGCAAGATCGATGCTCGCCCGAGCGACGCCCTCGCCATTGCCCTCAGGACCAGTGCCCCCATCTACGTGAACGAGGTGGTCCTCGAGAAGTCCAAGAAGATCGAGACGGGAGCGAAGGCGGAAATCCACGACGAAGAGGCCAAGAAGTGGACCGACATCCTGGAGAATCTCTCTCCGGAGGACTTTGGCAAATACAAGATGTGAGACAAGGAGCGGCTCCTTGATCGATCTCCATACCCATTCGCTCTTCAGCGACGGTGAACTCGTGGTGAGTGAGTTGGCGCGCCGCGCCGAAGCGGCCGGCTATCGCTTCATCGCCGTTACCGACCACGCGGACCGGAGTAACCTTGATCTCATCATCCCGCGGCTGGTTCGGGCCGTGGCCGAGATCAACCGGCATAACCGCGTTCAGACTCTGGCGGGGATCGAGCTCACCCATGTACCGCCTGCGACCATCGGCCTCTTGGCGACGGAGGCGAGAAGGCTCGGGGCGAGCATCGTGGTGGTCCACGGGGAGACGGTGGTGGAGCCGGTCATGCCGGGCACCAACCGCGCCGCCCTGGAGGCCGATATCGATATGCTGGCCCACCCTGGGCTCATCACTGAGGAGGAGGCCGCCCTCGCCGCCCGTCGGGGCATACTCCTCGAGATATCGGGCCGCAAGGGTCACTCCTTCACCAACGGCCATGTGGTTCGGATGGCTCAGAAGACCGGAGCCAGCCTGGTGCTCAACTCGGACGCCCACGCCCCCGGAGACCTGCTCTCCCGTGAGATGGGGCGCAGGATCGCTCTCGGGGCTGGGTTGGATGACGCCGCCTTCGAGCGTATGATTCAGACCTCTCAGGCCCTGGTGGAGAGGAGAAGGGATGCACGGGCCTCGTAGCGGCAGGGCGCCCCGGGGGCTGGCGATCGCGCTGGGGGCCCTGGTGCTCCTCGCGTGGCTCGCCTATGCCGTCGTGTTTGTCTACCGCGTCGAGTGGGGCGGAGGTCGGGTACTCACCCCCGAGGTCCGGAAGCTCACGGGCGAGGAGCCCCAGGATGAATGGCTTGCCTTGTTCCAGCACGGCCGGAAGGTGGGCTACAGCCATAACCGGCTGATCCCCCGAGACGAAGGCTTCGACGCCAGTGAAGAGCTCTTTCTTCGCCTCCTCTTTCTGGAGGAGACCCAGGAAGTCTTCTCTACCGTCCAGGCGCACCTTGCTCCCGACCACTCCTTGAAATCCTTTACCTTCCGACTTCAGGCAGGTCCCATCTCTTTTCGTCTGGAAGGGAGCGTCACTCCGGGAAAGCTCATCCTCGTGACCCGGATGGCCGGGGAGGAGCGGTCCACCGAGCTCTCCGTGGCAAGCCCCATCTATCTCGGGAGCGGGATCAGGGCCTTCCTGGCCCAGGAGCGCCTCAAGGTGGGAGAGACCTATCGGCTCGCCTTCTTCGACCCGAGCACCATGAGCCAGAGCCTCGTTCCGGTCCAAGTGGAGGCGAAGGAGACGATTCGCCTCGATTCGCGGAGCTACGAGGCCTTCCGCGTGGTCATGGAGTATCACGGCCTCAAGGTCAGAAGCTGGATCAGCCCTTACGGCGAGGTGCTGAAGGAAGAAGGCGTCCTGGGAATGACCCTAGTGAAGAGCAATGCCGAGGAGGCCATGAAGGGTATCGAGGGGGCGCCGGGGGTGGATCTCGTCCGAGCGGCAGCGGTGGTTCCGGACCGGACCATTCCCAGGCCGAGGGAGCTGAGACAGCTCAAACTCGAGCTCACCGGCGTGACCGGGGAGGCGCTGGATCTCTCCGGGGACAGGCAACGGTGGCAGGAGGGCCAGCTTACCATCGTCCGGGAGTCCCTCCATGACCTTCCGGCGGTGAGAATCCCCTGGACCGAAACGGACATGGTCCGGGATTTGCAGTCCACCCTGCTGATCCAGAGCGACGCTCCGGAACTCAAGGGGCAGGCGGCCGAGATTCTCGGCGCTGAGCGAGATGGGCTTGCGGCGGTAAAGAAGATCAGTGCCTGGGTGTATCGACAGGTGGCGAAGCGGCCGACGCTCTCGATTCCGAGCGCCCTCGAGGTCTGGCGGCAGCGGGCTGGAGACTGTAACGAGCACAGCGTGCTCTTCGCTGCCCTGGCCCGGGCCGCGGGGATCCCTACGAGGATCGCCGCCGGCCTCCTCTACGCTGACGGCAGCTTCTTCTACCACGCGTGGAATGAGGTGTACCTGGGTCGATGGGTTTCCGTGGACGCAACGCTCGATCAGGTGCCGGCGGACCCCACCCATGTGAGGTTCATCCTGGGCGGGCCGGACCGGCAGGTGGAGCTCGTCCGGGTGATGGGGCAGTTTGGCATCCGGGTTCTCCACTATGAGTGACATGAGGGTTCCCTATTCGAGGGGGAGAACCCCTTGCCAGGATGCCATTTGTAGTCCGTTGTCAGCCTAGCCGCTTGCCGCGACAGCGGCAAGCGGCTAGGCTGACAACGGACATCG
>Ga0209253_10001732_pt1 | contig 19231 bp, 13 predicted proteins | sample FrelakmetBRP12BR_FD_187145 | JGI IMG/M metagenome (GOLD analysis project Ga0209253, IMG submission 187145) | Freshwater lake sediment microbial communities from the University of Notre Dame, USA, for methane emissions studies - BRP12 BR (SPAdes)... | ecosystem: Environmental > Aquatic >... | reverse complement strand
GGCAGGATGTTGTGGACCTGAGTAAAGACATACCCTCCGCCCCGGCCGAATATTTCAATCCTCCGCCTGACCTGTTCATCGATCTCCTCTTCCGTTCCAGCGGGAAGCAGATGCTGGGTGTCGCAGCCCCCTCCCCAGAAAGTCAGGTCCTTTCCGAATTCGCGCTTGAGCCTTTCCGGGTCCATTCCCCGGGCGCTGGTCTGGACGGGATTGATGATCTCAACGCCGGCTTCGATCAAGTCCGGAAGCAAGTCTGCGATCGAACCGCAGGAGTGGAGAAAAAGATGGATGCCCTTGCGCTTCCTGACTCTCTCGTAAATTTGTTTGTGCCGCGGCTTGAAGAATCTTCGATACATCTGGGGCGAAATCTGGGGCGCGAGCTGAGTTCCCAGGTCGTCTCCCATCTGAATGACCTGGACATACCCCTCGATCGCGTCCAGGAATTTTTCAAGATTTTCTATGTGGATTTCCGTCAGCTTGTCGAGGATCGCCTCGACTTTTTTAGGGGCCTCGAGAAGGTCGGTGAGAAAGCGGTCGATCCGGCAGAGGAACTGGCCCCACTCGAGCAGGTTTCCTCCGAACCCGGCCATGATCGCGAAGTCCGTAGTCTCATAGAGAGCCTTGGCTCGCTGCCGGATTTCGGCGAGATTCTCTTTGGTCAACGGCCTATGCCCCGGCGCCGTGGCAAAGGCCGCCCAAGTCACCTTGTTCATCAGCTCGGGCAGCCGCTCGAGCAAGGCCAAGTCGCGGCCGTCCCAATCCAGGAGAGGAAAATAGCTCTGGCTGAGGTAGAATGCTCCCTGGGGCATTGTTCCGATGACCGTGCCGTCCTGGCTCTTGGCCAGCCACCCGCCCTCTCCGTCAGGTTCGAGTCTGGCGGAGGCAGGGATTTTCGCCGGCGAACCATCGGGCAGGACAAAATCTTTCCAATCGTTTTCCTCAGTGAGGAACGCCCGGCCGAGGTCAATGACATCGGCATCGACGTAATCCAGGATCGGCAATTCGGGCTGCGCGAGCTGCTGGACAACATCATAAACATAAGTGTGACCGGCGGCGATGCCGAGATACTTTTTGAGATGACCATAAGCCACGGCAGTGATGCCCGTGGAACGCATGGCCCCCAGGTCGATCGGCACTTTGTCCGGCTCGCGATGACTGATCGCGCAGAGAACTCGTTCCCGCTTTGTCATGATTTCCTCTCCGGCCGGGTTTGTGCCTTTTCATATTTTAAAGGCTTATACCAGGTGAAGTAAAGGACAACGGAAAGAGCGACAGCCGCCGAAAAAAACAGGCCGGCTTCCTGGTATCTCCGGGCGACAAGATACATCGGCGCCACCCACAGTGAAAAAAGCCAAGGTATGCCCACCACGACATTGAGGATGTCATGACGGAAAGGGATGTCTTTTTTGAACCCAGGATGCATGGCTTCGACCTTTTTCCTCACCGGCCGCCATAGCCCCGCCGGCTGGATGGTCATAAAAAAATCGATGAGCACTTCTTCCCCGGTGGCCGGGGTGAGATATGAAACTATGATGGAGGCGACAAGTCCAATCCCGGCAATCACGGGGAAATAGATATACAAAGGCGCAGCGGCGAAAAACACGGCCTGGATAAGTGAAGCGAAAATCCCCACGAGCACGCCGGCCGTAAACCCCCAGCCGTTGAGCCTCCACCAGTACCAGCGCAAGAAATTGGGAAGCAGGACGCCGGCGCCGAGCGCAGCCATGATCCACTGAAAAATCCTGTGAATGGACGTGGCTGTCGCGCCGATCAGGATTCCGATGATGATCAACAAGGAGGAAGAAACATAGCCGGCGTGGACAAGCTGCTTCTGAGAAGCGCTTCTGTTGATATATTTTTTATAGATATCGATCACAAGATAGGAAGCGCCCGCGTTGACTGTTGAGTTGAAGGTCGACATAAACGCCGCCAAAAGCGCGGCCAGCATCAGGCCACGGATACCGACGGGCAAAACATTCTTGATCACGGCTGGCAGCACCTGCTCGGTATCGCTGACGCCCATGAAACCGCTGAGAAAGAGTACGGCGATGCCCATGGCCATCGGCCAGCGCAGAGTATGAAGGACTCCCCAGAGCAGACCGAGCTTCGAGGCGTCGCGCTCATTTCGGGCTGAGAGGAAACGCTGGAAATCATAAAGCTGCTCGGGCCCGCCAAAACAGAGCAGAAGGCCTTTGCTTGCCCAGGCTATGGTCAGTGCTCCAAAAAGGAAGAACTCCGTTTCCGCAAAAGCCGGGTCCTTCCAGGGGATGGACAGGCTGAACCAGGAGCCCGAAAGCTTCGCCGCCAGGTCGCCGAGGTTGACCTGGCGAAACCCGAGATAAGCGATGACGACAGCGCCCACGCTCATAACGGCTGTCTGAACGACCTCGGTGATGATGAGAGAGCGAAACCCGCCGAAGACAATATAAATCCCAGTCAGGCCAAGGATGAGGGCGGCGCAGACATTCCGGGAAAAAGGAAGATACTGCTGGCCGAATTTCCCCATGCCCACGGCATCATAAGCGAGGAAGGCCGCGACCGTGATGACGGCCAGGGCCGCGTAGGCGGAGCGCGCCGACTGTCCGGCAGCGTCCTCACCGAACCGGGTTTTCATCCATTCGGCGGCGGTCATCACTTTGGAGCGGTTGATCCACCGGCCCATAAAGGCGGCAAAGAATACCGGCAGCGGAAATCCCCAGACCCACTGGTGCCACATGGCCTTCATGCCCAGGACGCAGAGGAGCGAGACGATCCACATCGTCCCGGTAATGTCCCAGTATGACGAAGAGCCGGAGGCGGCCAGCATCCACCAGGGGAGCCGACGTTCGCCCAAAAAATAGGAGTCGGCGCCGCGCGAGGCCAGCTTCTGGCTGAGAAGACCGATGCCAATCATGGCGGCGAGGTAAAGGGCGATAATGCCGAGGTCGATGGACCCAAGTCCGCTCATCCTGGAATCCTCATTTCAGCCGCGATTTTCATAAATATACATCCTTTTCAAGAAAAGGCAAAATTGCAGAGGACCCATCGGGAAGGAATTTCGGACCATGGGGAACCGGCTGGGCCGGAAAAAAAAATTCGGAAATTGATATTGTGTCCCCAAATTAGGGGAAATAAGTACTGTTGCCCCCTATTAGAAACAGTTTTTGTTAACAATCGGACAAAAAAGTGTTAAAATGGTGTTGCCAAAAGGAAGACAAAAATGCCGCGAAAAAGAAATAAGTCGCTTAAAAATATGCTCTTCTGGATTTCTGCCGGGGTGATCATTATCCTCCTGTGGAGTCTTCTCCAATCCCCGACTCTCGTCAAGAAAGAGGTAAATTTCAGCCAATTCATGGCCGATGTCGAGGCCAACAAGGTCGATGAGGTCACCATTTCGGGCAGCCAGATCAGGGGAAAATACAAAGACGGAGAAACCTTCAAGACAGTCTCCCCAACACAGTATGATGACCTGGTCAAGATTCTCCGGGAGCACGAGGTCGGCATCAGTGTCAAAGACATAAGCCGCGGCTCTTGGTACTCGTACCTCTTCACCTGGTTTCCCATCATCCTGCTGATCCTTTTTTGGGTTTTCTTTATGAGGCAGATGCAAGCGGGCGGGAACAAGGCCCTGTCCTTCGGAAAGAGCCGGGCCAAGCTGTTCTCGGGGACGCAAAAGAAATACACCTTCAAAGACGTCGCCGGAGTGGAAGAAGCCAAGGAAGAGCTCAAGGAGATCATTGATTTCCTCAAAGACCCGCAACGATTCCAGAGGCTGGGCGGCAGGATTCCCAAGGGAGTCCTGCTCGTCGGGGCGCCGGGAACGGGCAAGACACTTCTCGCCCGGGCCGTCGCCGGAGAGGCCGATGTCCCCTTCTTCTCCATCAGCGGCTCGGATTTCGTCGAGATGTTCGTCGGGGTTGGCGCCTCCCGCGTGCGGGACCTTTTTGACCAGGGCAAGAAACATGCGCCCTGCTTGATCTTCATCGACGAGATCGATGCAGTTGGACGGCAGAGAGGCGCGGGCCTGGGCGGAGGGCATGACGAACGAGAGCAGACTCTCAACCAGCTTCTCGTCGAGATGGACGGGTTCGACTCCAACGAAGGGATTATTCTTATCGCCGCCACCAACCGGCCGGACATCCTCGACAGCGCCCTGCTGAGGCCCGGGCGGTTCGACCGCCGGATCATCGTCAACATGCCCGACGTCAAGGGCCGCGAGGAAATCCTCAAAGTCCATGTCAGAAAAATCCCGCTGGACAAGGACGTCGACCTCAAGGTACTTGCCCGGTCCACTCCGGGCTTTTCCGGCGCCGACCTGGCCAACCTCGTCAATGAAGCGGCGCTTCTGGCCGCCCGCAACGGCCAGAACGCGGTCAAAATGAACGATATGGAATCCGCCAAAGACAAGGTGCTGATGGGAGTCGAAAGGAAGAGCATGATCATCTCCGAAGAGGAGAAAAAGAGCACGGCCTATCACGAAGCGGGTCATGCGCTGGTTGCTGCTCTGATTCCTGAAGCCGACCCGATCCATAAAGTCACCATCATCCCGAGGGGAATGGCCCTGGGCCTGACCCAGCAGCTCCCTCTCGATGACCGCTATACCTACAGCAAGGAATATCTCGACGCCCAGCTTTCCGTATTGCTGGCCGGCCGGGTGGCGGAGCTCCTCCTCCTCGGCCAGACCACAACAGGCGCGGCGAACGATTTCGAAAAATCCACCGAGATCGCCCGGAAGATGGTCTGCCAGTGGGGAATGTCGGACCTCGGCCCGCTCACGTTCGGCGAGCGCGATGACCTCATTTTCCTGGGCCGAGACCTGGCCATGAACAAGAATTTCAGCGAGAGGACGGCCGAGCTCATCGACGTCGAAGTCAAGAAAATCATCACCCAGAGCTTCAACCGGGCCCAAGAGCTGCTCGAAAAAAACAAGCGCAAACTGCTCAAGATCGCCAAGGCCTTGCTGGAAAAAGAAGTCCTGGATTCAGACGAGATCGATAAGCTGGCCGGCGTGAAAAAAGGACTCAAAGCCCAGAAACGCGCTGAAGCAAAAGCCCAGAAACCTCCTGAAGCTCCGGTCGAAGAGAAGAAGGAAGAGAAAAAAGAGACCCCGGAGGTCAAACCGTTGGATAAACCAAATTTGGTGAAAGCTTAGAGGACATTGGGAGAGAAATACTTATTCCAAGTCAAGAGCAAAAGCTTTGTCCTGGGCCCGCGGACCTGGCTCATGGGCGTTGTCAACATCACCCCGGATTCCTTTTATGACGGCGGAGTCTATTTGGATGCGGCCCGGGCCGTCGAGCGAGGCTTGGAGATTGCCGCCGAAAACGCGGACATCATCGACATCGGGGGAGAGAGCACACGGCCCGGAGCCAATCCTGTGCCGGCAAAGGAAGAGATCAAAAGGATTCTTCCGGTGATCGCTGGGCTCAGGGAAAAAACAAAGGTGTTGATCTCGGTCGACACAACAAAAGCCGAGGTCGCCGAGGCCGCTTTGGCCTCTGGCGCCGACATCATCAATGACATCAGCGCGGGCCGTTTCGATTCCAAGATGTTGCCTCTCGCCGCCAGGACGGGGGCGGGAATTATCCTGATGCACATGAAAGGGACGCCCCTAACAATGCAGCTCAGCCCCCACTACAAAGATGTGCTCGCGGAGGTCAAATCGTTCCTCGAAGAACGGGTCGAGGCGGCAGAATCAATGGGCATCAGGAGAGAGAGGATCATCATCGACCCCGGGATCGGTTTCGGGAAGAACCTCGAAGACAACCTCACTCTGATCAACAACCCCGCCGCGCTGGCCGAGCTTGGACGGCCGGTGCTCGTGGGCATCTCTCGAAAATCATTTATCGGAAATATCTTGAACCTCGGGCCCCAAGAGAGATTGGAGGGCACGATCGCTGCGGCCGTCGTGAGCCTGTTGCGGGGAGCCTCTCTCCTCCGCGTCCATGACCTCCGGGCCGTCAAGAGGGCCATCACGGTAGCCGAAACAATTCTCAGCCGGGGAGCGAAAAAACCGCCCGGGGAAGGGCAGCGAAAGACTTATGTTCACTAGTATCGTCAACGCCTTGTCTCACATTACGGTCGCTGATGTCCTGGACGTCCTTCTTGTCGCTTTTATCATCTACTCCCTCCTGCGGCTGATCAGGGAGACTCGGGCGTATCAGATGGCCATCGGCATCGGCATCATCGGCCTCTTTTATTTGATCACTGGGTGGGCCAAGCTCGTTGTTTCTCATCGCTTGATCCAGAGCTTCACTACCTACCTGATCATCGGCATCATCGTCCTCTTTCAAGGCGAGATCAGACGGTTTCTGACCGGCCTGGGCTCGCATTCTTTCTACAGGTCCTTCTCCTTGAAATCTCTGGAAGAGAAGCTGGAAGACCTGTTCCTGGCTGTGGAATATCTTTCTCTGAAAAAGATCGGAGCCTTAATCGCCTTGGAGAGAGAGATCTCCCTGAAAGTCTACGCCGACCGCGGGACCAAGCTGGACGCCCTGCTCTCCAAAGACCTTTTGGTCAATATTTTCTTTCCCCACTCTCCTCTTCATGACGGAGCCGTCATCATCAAGGGAAATAAAATCCTGGCGGCCGGCTGTGTCCTCCCTCTGCCCGCTTCTCATAACCAGGATGAAAAATTCTTGGCCAGGACCCGCCATCTCGCCGCCATCGGCCTATCCCAGGAAACAGACGCGGCCGTCATCGTCGTCTCCGAAGAAACGGGCACCATCTCGGTCGCGACCAAAGGCCATTTGATCCGGGTCCAGGACAAAGACCAGCTGAAAGAACTTCTGCTCGGCTATTTGGAAAGACCATGAACAAGCTGATCCGCGACATCTTTATTAAAAATTGGGGGCTGAAGCTCCTGTCGATCATCCTGGCATTATTTATCTGGCTGTCTCTCATTCCCGAGGAGAAAACGTTCTCCGAAAAAACGCTGACCGTCCCTCTTGAGATAGTGAATGTGCCTCCGGATATGGAACTCCTGGAAAAACCCGAAGCCGCAGTGGAGGTCATAATCCGTGCTCCCAATAGGTTGATCAACGAGATCAGCACCGCCAATGTCATCGCCACGCTTAACCTCCAGGAAGCCTCTGTTTTTCAGCGGGAATTCCCTCTCAACGAGACAATGATCAGCGTTCCGCCCGGGGCTGCGGTGGTCAGGATTTCCCCCAATCAAGTCAGGCTCAAGCTCGAACGGACACGGGAAGTCATGCTCGAGATCGTCCCCAACATCATCGGCCAAGTCAAAGAGGAGTATGGAATCAGCAAGGTCGAGGTCACGCCTCCACGGGTCGCCGTCAGGGGGCCGGAGAGCAAAGTCAAGGAAAAAGACAGAGTCACGACCGTTCCCATCAATGTTTCTGAACTGACCAGGTCCACGGACTTCGATGCCGACCTGATCCTGCCCAGTCCTTATTTGAGGCTGACCTACCCGCGGAACAAGGTGAGGGTCAGAATCCTCATAGAGGGGCCCGGCTCGGCGGTGAAACCAGCGCCGAAAAAGAAACAATGAAAAAACTTTTCGGGACGGACGGCATGAGGGGCGTGGCCGGCGAATATCCCCTGGATTCCTCGACTGTCGCCAACCTCGGCCGGGCGCTGGTCCAGCTGCTTACAGAAGAGGGACTGGAGCCTCGCGTCCTTACGGGCCGTGACACCAGAGAGTCAGGGCCCTGGATCGAAGAGGCTCTTTTCCAGGGGATAGAGGCCGGCGGCGGCGACGCTGTTTCCGCGGGTATCGTTCCCACCTCCGCTGTATCTTATCTGACAAAGAAGCACCTTTATTCCGCAGGAATCGTCATCTCTGCTTCCCATAATCACTACAGAGACAACGGCATAAAGATCTTCTCCTCCCGGGGGTTCAAGATCCCCGATGAGTGGGAGCTGAGGCTCGAACATGTTCTGTTGAAGCGGAAAGAAAAGACCAGAAAAAAAAGACTCCGGGTCGTACCGCAGCCAGCCCTTGCGGAAGAATATGAAGATTTTCTCAAGCGTAAGATCGACCATCTCCCTCAGGCCCAGGAGATGACCGTTGTCCTGGATTGTTCAAACGGAGCGAGTTATACCGTCGCTCCGCTCGTGTTTTTCCATCTCGGCATCAAGGTCATCCCCATCTTTAACATCCCCGACGGAAAGAACATCAACCGCAAATGCGGCTCTCTCCATCCGGAAGGTCTGGCCCGGATGGTTGTCACCGCCCGTGCCGACCTCGGAGTCGCCTACGACGGCGATGCCGACAGGGCCGTCTGGGTGGACGAAAAAGGGAGAATCCATAACGGCGATCATACCCTTTTTGTCCAGTCTCACTTCATGAAAGAAAGAGGAAACCTGAAGTCCAACAAGGTCGTGGCGACGACCATGAGCAACATGGGACTGGAGAAGGCGCTCCGGGAAATGGGGCTGGAGCTCGTCAGAACCAGGGTCGGGGACAAGTATGTCCTGGAAAAAATGACAGATCTCGGAGCCAACCTGGGAGGTGAACGGTCCGGACACACCATTTTTCTCGACGATTGCCCGACCGGCGACGGTATCCTGACGAGCTTGAAAATGCTCCAAGCGATGCTTTCGTCGGGAGCGCCGTTCTCCGAACTGGTCAAAGGCCTCAAAGAATTCCCGCAGATCCTTCAGAACGTCTGGGTCAGAGAAAAAATTGATTTCCGCGAGTTCCCGGAGATCATTCAAGTCATGGAAGAGGTCAAGGCGCAGCTAGCCGGCGTGGGCCGGCTGGATGTCCGCTATTCGGGGACAGAGTCTTTGGCCAGAGTGATGGTTGAGGGCGAGGACAAAGCCCAAATAGAGGAGCTCGCGCGGAAGACGACAGATGTCATCGCCAAGCATCTGGGGAAATAAGAAGGAGTAAGCAATGAAGCTTGCGGTCAATGTTGACCATTTTGCCACGATTCGCCAGGCCCGAAAGAGCAGCGAGCCGGACCCGGTCCTCGCCGCCCTGCTGGCTGAACAGGCGGGGGCGGAAGGGATTGTCATTCATCTGCGGGGCGACAGGCGGCACATTCAGGAGCGGGATCTGAGTCTGCTGCGCGAGGTCGTCAAGACCAAGCTGAACTTGGAGATGGCGGCCACCGAGGAAATGAAAAAGATGGCGCTCCGGGTCAAACCCGATGTCGTCTCACTTGTTCCCGAGCGTCGCGAGGAGCTGACAACAGAGGGGGGGTTGAATGTTGTCGCTGCGCGGGCGCAGCTTCGGCCTTTTGTCCAGGAACTTCTCCAGGCTGAAATCAAGGTCAGCATTTTTGTCGACCCGGACCTTGAGCAGATCAAAACCTGCCATGAGCTGGGGGTTCCGCTCATCGAAATCAACACCGGAGAATACTCCGACCTCAGGCCGGGAGACGCACGGCAAAAGGCTCTCGCCAGGGTCAAGGAAGCCGCCGCTTTGGGACACAAACTGGGCCTGGAAATTCACGCCGGCCACGGGCTGGATTACCGGAACGTCCAGGCGATCGTCGCCATCCCCGAGATCTCCGAGCTCAGCATTGGATTCGCCATCGTGGCCAGGGCAGCCATTGTCGGCGTCGTCCAGGCCGTCAGGGAGATGAAGGCTCTTCTCTATGGACATCAAGATTAATCTTGAACGCTTAAAGGGCGACATCGAGGAGCTCGCTCGGTTCGGCCGCGACCCAAGGGGCGGCATAACCCGGCCCTCTTTCAGTCAGCCCGACCGAGAGGCCCGGAAGTGGCTCCAAAAAAGGATTACTGAAGCGGGTCTCCTCTTCAGGCAGGATGGCGCGGGCAACCTTTTTGGCCGCTTGGGAGAGAAAGGCCGGGCCGTGCTTGTCGGCTCCCATATCGATACTGTCATCAACGGAGGAAAGTTCGACGGCGCCATCGGTGTCCTTGCCGGGCTCGAGTGTCTCAGGCGGCTGTGTGAAGAGTGCTGGCGCCCGGCCAGGCCCCTGGAGGTCGTCTCGTTCACGGACGAAGAGGGGAACCTTGTCGGCGATTTCCTCGGAAGCCGGGCGTTTTCAGGCCTTCTCAACAAAGAAGAAATTGAAAAAGGGATGACCTCGTTCGGCCGGCCCCTCAAGGATATCCTGGCAGGGTCCGAATTCAGCCTGGAAAGCATCCTGGGGGCGAACGAAGAAAAGCCGGACGTGGAGGCCTTCCTCGAGCTCCATATAGAGCAGGGAGCGACACTCGATACCGAAGAAGTCCCCATCGGGATCGTCGAGCGGATCGCCGGAAAAAACTACCGCTGGTGCTCATTCCTGGGCAAGGCCGATCACGGCGGCACCACTCCTCTCGAACTCCGCCATGACGCTTTTCTGGCCACGGCCGATCTTGCGCTCAAAGGAACACAGCTCGTCGCCACCAAGCACTACGGCAGCATGATCACCTTCGGAAAAGTCAACGTTCATCCGGGGTCGTTCAGCGTTGTTCCCGGCAAGGTGGATTTTTCTCTGGATTTTCGAAGCTCTTCTCCTGAGACGCTCGAAGCCCTGGAAAAACAGCTCCTGGCCCTGGCGAACGACATCGCCGCGACGCGGGGATTGCAATTCTTTTCGCGCGTCGTGGACAAAACGGAACCGGTGACGATTCCATCCCGGATCCTCGCTGTCCTTAAAGAGGAGTGCCAGAAGCTCGGCTATCCTTTTCTCGCGCTTGCCAGCGGCGCCGGGCATGATGCTCAGATCGTTTCAAGGGTTACCGACGCGGGCATGATCTTCATCCCCTGCCTCGACGGGATCAGCCATTCGCCTGAAGAGATGATCCGGTTCGAGGATTTGGAAAAAGGAGCCAACCTGCTTTTGCGGGCGCTCATCCGGCTGGCCGGCTGAGATGCTCTCGGGCCGCCGTTGGGCTAGCGTGCTGGGATGACTCACCAGCCAATGGTTGAAAACATCGGCCGAATATCATACAAATAAGCTGTGATCAAGTGTCCGTCCTGCCATTCCGATAACCAGGAAGACTCTCGCTATTGCAACAAATGCGGCTCGCAGCTTGAGATCGTGCCCGACTTTTACGCGTCTCCCACCCTGGCGATGCCGCCTCCGGCCGCCAGTGACTTCGCGCTCGGGTCCCTTTTCGCCGGCCGGTACAGGATCATCGAAGACCTGGGCCAAGGAGGGATGGGCCGTGTCTACAAGGCTCTCGACACGGAAATCAACGAAAAAGTGGCCCTGAAGCTCATCCTTCCTGAGATTGCCGCGGACGAAAAAACCATCAACCGGTTCCAAAATGAACTCAAGCTTGCCCGCAAAGTTTCCCACAAGAACATCTGCCGCATGTTCCACTTGAGCAAAGAAAAAGACACCTATTACCTCATCATGGAATATGTTCAGGGGCAAAGCCTGAAAAGCATGATCCAGATGACGAAACATCTGAGTCTGCAGACGGCCGTCCATATTGCCAAGCAGGTCTGCGAAGGATTGGCGGAGGCGCACAGGGAAGGGATCATTCATCGCGACCTTAAGCCGCAGAACATCATGGTCGATGAACAGGGCGATGCCCGGGTCATGGATTTCGGGCTGGCCCGCTCGCTTGAAGGCAAGAAAGGGACGCGTTTGGGAGCTATCCTGGGCACCGCCGACTATATGAGTCCCGAACAGGCCGAAGGTCAAGAAGTCGACCATCGAACCGACATTTATTCCCTTGGGATAGTCTTGTATGAGATGGCCACGGGAAAAGTGCCTTTTGAAAGCGACTCCCTGCTCGCTCTCCTGACCAAACAAAAAAACGAAATTCCGCTGGAGCCGGTGGCCCTCAAGCCTGATCTCCCCGAGGCCTTGAACCGGCTCATCGTCAAGTGCCTGGAGAAGAAAAAGGAAAACCGCTATCAGAGCGCCGAAGAGGTTTTCGCCGAGCTGAATGAAATCGGAAAAGGCTTGGGGACCCGGGCCATCCCAAAGGTGGCGAAAAAGAGCACATTCGTCCTTCCGATCCTTGCCTTCCTGGTCCTCCTGGCAGCGGGATTCTTGGCCTGGAAGTATTTTTCCGGAAGACCGCGGGCCGCCCCGGAAGACAAGCTGAGCGTGGCCGTCATCAATTTCATCAACCAGACCGGCGACCCGAATTATGATTATCTCCAGGACGCCATTCCGAACTTGCTGATCACGGCCCTCGAAGAGTCGAACCAGCTCCAAGTCACAACCTGGGAGAGGCTCTTTGACCTCCTCAAAAGGCTGGGAAAGAAAGACCTAACCTTAATCGACAGGGACTTGGGCTTCGAGCTCTGCCGGCTGGACGGGATTCAGGCCATCATCCTGGGAAGCTTTACTAAAGCAGGCAACATCTTTGCCACATCGGTCAACGTTCTGGACGTGAAATCAAAAAAGCTGATCAAAAGCGCGGGGTCACGAGGAGTTGGAGTGGACAGCATCCTCAAGACCCAGATCGATGACCTGAGCCGGGAGATTTCCAGCGGAATCGGGGTAGAAGAGCAGGTTACAGCCGCCCAGGTGTCGCCGATCAGAGAGGTCACGACCAGTTCGATGGAAGCATACAATGCCTTTCTCAAGGGGAGAGATGCCTATGAGAATTGGCATTTCGGCGACGCCCAAAGGCTTTTTAGGCGAGCCGTCGAGATTGACCCTGAATTCGCCATGGCCTACATCTATCTGGCGCAGGCGAACGCAGGGCTCAATGATTTGGCCGGAAGGAACAGCGCCTACGAAATGTCAAAAAAGTTCAGCAAGAGACTCGGGGGGAAAGAGAGGCTCTACGCCGAAGCGCTCGGGGCAGTGGTTGAGCAGAATCAAGAAAAATACTTTGGCATCCTCCAGCAAATTGCCGCAGAATACCCTAAAGAGAAAAGAGTCCATCTCGACCTGGGCGCCAACTACTTGGGCAGAGAAAAAGTTGACGAGGCTATGACCGAGGTGAACAAAGCTCTTGAGCTCGACCCTGAATTCGGCCCCGCCTTGAACTGGCTGGCCTATGCCTACATCAATAAGAAAGATTTTGCCAAAGCTCTGAGCTGCTTGCAGAAATATGCTTTAGTCTCCCCGGACGATTGCAATCCATACGATTCAATGGGAGAACTCTACCTTGCCATGGGAGACCTGGACCGGGCGATCGAAAAGTACGAGGAGGCCATCAAGATCAAGCCGGATTTCGGCGCCCAAATCAAGGCCGCATACTGCTATGCCTTAAAGGAGGACTATACCTCGGCCGTGCGCTTGATTAACCATTACATCCCCGTGGCTCCCTCCGAAGGAGTGCAGGCCATGGCCTATGAATTCAGGGGATTATACTCCAGCCTTCAAGGAAATCTCGAACAGGCCTTGGCTGACTTCGACAGGGCAGCCGAACTCTTTGACAGCATTCAGAATTTTTCCTTTATGGGATCAATGTTCCTGCGAAAAAACTGGATCTGCTATGAATGGGGGAAGAACGAACTCTGCCGCAAATACGTCCAAGCCTGGTATCATCATCAAGCCCAGCACAAGACTCGATCAGAGGCTTTAACTCAGGCCCAATATCAAGGTTATCTCGGTCTGCTGGACCTCAGAGAAAACCGCCTGGAAGAAGCTCTGACCCGACTGGCCGAGGTCAAACACTTCCTTGACACATCTAAGAATCCCCAGGAAACTCGAGTCGCGGAAGGAATTTACTATTTCCTCTCCGCTGAGACCGACCTTACTCGAGGCCAGGTGGACGAAGCGATTTCGGAATTTCAAAAAATGCCCAGAATTGCTGTCAGCCTATCACAAGAGGTCACTGCTATAATAAGGAACCTTCCCTGGATGGATGATTTTCTCGGCCGCGCTCTCGAGAAAAAAGGTGAAATGAGCAAGGCGATCGCCGAATACGAGCGGCTCCTCGACCCCAAGAACACGGGCAACATCCTGGTCCACCCGTTCAGCCGGTTCAGACTGGCTAAGCTCTACGAGGCAACGGGCCAGAGGGAAAAGGCAGTTGAGCAGTATGAAAAGGTGGCTGCAATCTGGGCTAATGCAGACCCAGGACTTCTGCTTGTCGACGAGGCCAGGGAAAAGCTACAAGCGCTCCGACCTCAATAGCGAGCCCCGAAGGCCGGTTTAATCCTCGAGGCCGGGCCGGAAAGCCCGGGACCTCTTTATGTCGCCATGTCTTTTCTTGTCTTCGAGCATCTTCAGCCGCGCCTTTTTCGACTTCTTCCTTTTCTGGCGCCTGATTTTCTCGATTCTTTGCTCTTCCTCGCTGATTTTTCCGAGAATCATCTTCTCGATTTTATCTGCCAGAATTCTTCGCGCTAAGAACCGGTTCAGAGATTGAGAGCGTTCTTCCTGGCATTTGACTTCGATGCCCGTGGGGATGTGCTTGATGTAGACGCAGGTCGAAGCTTTATTGACCTTCTGCCCGCCCTTTCCGGATGAGCGGATGAACTTCTCGACAAGATCCTGCTCGCGGATGCCCAGCCGTTCCATCCTGAGGCGGAGCGTGTCTTGCTTTTCCGGGCTAACGGCAAAAGTGGGCATATTCCTACGTCTCTTATTTTATCAGCTTTTTACTCAAAGGATGTCTTTTCAGTTCTATTTGGAATGATAGGTGATCCCCACCTGGAGCGCGTTGGAGCTAAAACGCTGCAGTTCTTTGGCCCCGACCGCAAGCTTGGCGGCAAATTCAATCTCGAACGGGCCGACATCAACTCCGAATCCTGCACACAGGGAGTTCCGTGCTGAGCCTTCTCCATTCGGATAAGGCTGGGGATCATAGATGTATCCCGCCCTGACCGAAAGATAACTGATTTCCTCAAACGGGAGTTTGATGCGGTATTCGGCCCCCAAGTTCAACTTAAAAATATTCTTGAACTCCAGAGGATAATACCAGCCCCGATAATAATAGTCCCAGTTCGCATAATAATTTGTAGACACGCTGCTCCAGGCCCAATAGGAAAGGTCCATGGTCAGCGTCATCGCCTTCACCGGCGTGTAGAACGTGCTGACCGTCGCGACCAGAGGCTGTTTCGAATAATATTTACCGGAAGTGTGCACCGATGTCTGGAGGGGCTCTTCCGGAATGGCAAAGTCTGCGTAAGTGGTGTCGACCTGGACATTAAGATTCAGGGCGAAGGGAGGCCTGAGAGAAAAACCAAGGGCCCAGTTGTCATTCGGCTGGAAGGTGAACCCCAGATCAAAAAACATCCCGTCCAGGTCAATTTGATACTCCTCGGAGACACTGGGCCACGGCCAGGATTCGGGCGCAATATCTAGAGGGACGGAGTCCCCCCCGGCGGCATACCTTTCCATAATATAGTAAATCGGCTGATAAGACTGGAACCGGGAGATATCGCCGAATAAATAGGAAGCGGAAATCCCCGCAGAGAAAGACGGGCTGAATCTATAGGCGACGGCCAGGTTGACACCTTTCATATCTCCCGACTGCTTGAGCTGGTCCAGCCAGCTATACCAGACCACGGACGGGCCATTTATCCCTGGGAAATTGTACTCTTGGAAGAGAAAATAGTTTGCCGCCACAGTCCAGCCCTTGAACGGCAGAGCCACGCCGAAATAGTCGATAGAGTCTGTATTGCGGGAATAGGAATAGGTCTCAGAGGTCGGGTAATATGGATAGATAAGCGGAATAATCGGGCTCTGATAAGACGTTTTGTACGTATTCTTTATGAACCTATAATCGAAGGAGAGCACAGGCTTGTCTAGGACGGCAAGAAAAGAGGGGTTGAGGTAGCCGGAGCTCGAGTTTAAAGAAGAAAAAAGTGTCTCTCCCATGGCCGTACTCTTTGAAGAAAAGGTGCCCAGGGTGTTCCAGCCGCCCACGGGGAGCGTCTGGAAGACATATTCTTCTATACCCCACCCCCAGCCGGGCCAGATCACATTTTTATCCGCGTCCTGAGCAAGAGCGGGAAAGGTAAACAGAACAAGAACAGAAAGCAGGAATATGGACTCACATTTTCTCATTTGCGCCTCCTTTGGCCCATCCGGGCCTTCGACGTTTCTGTAGCAATATCTATGCCAAAATTCCGTTCCCCGGGCCATCTTCGGGGCTCCGCATCGTTTGTCCATCTTTTTTCCCTTGTAAAGTTTTGTTTCGCCTAATATTTTGATTGAATTTCGAAGGATTATTTTGCTCTCTGTTCTGAAGCACAACCGTGATAGATTTGCAGCCGAATTATATGCTCATACTTACTGTGGGATTCTGTGAACTCTTTTATAATTAATAACATACGACTCAGAAAACGACGCCAGAGTTCAAATTCTTGAATTCTATCCAAAAAAATGGATTCGGAAGCTGCTCTGCCTACTCAATTCTTGTTTTTCGTATCGCAGCTTAAACCCTACCAAGAGGAGGGAGAATATCCTATTGCCAGCAATATGTGCACTAATATTCGGCTATCTTTGGCCAGTGTCGTCTGTCCGTTATAGAGGACAGGGATGATTCAAAGCAGGGACATTTGTCCGGGAATCAGGACTAGTCATCGGGCCCGCAGTGGCCGTTGACTCCCGCTCCAATTTTCTATAAATTTTGTTCTTCATGACCGTTCTGCTCATAGGGAAACTCTGATGAAAACTTTGAAATTCTCGTATCCTATCCTCGGCTTTGTCTTGACCGGAATCCTGGCCTTCACCGCTTGGCCCGCCGCTGCTTCAGAGCCTTTGACCGTGGCCGAAGCGAGCCAGTTTAAAGCCACATCGCGTTATGCCGATGTAATGGCCTTCATCAAGGAGCTCGAGCGTCGGAGTCCTTATATCCGGGTCGAAACGCTGTGCACAAGTGCTGAGGGAAAGGCAGTCCCCCTCATCGTTCTGGGAAATCCCTTACCAGCAGGCCCGCAGGCCCTGCGACGCGAAAAAAGAGGCATCATTTACATCCAGGCCAATATCCATGCCGGCGAAGTCGAGGGCAAAGAGGCCAGCCTGATGCTGGCAAGGGATATTATTCTTGCGGAAAAGCTCCGCTATCTTGACCGGCTCATCATCCTGATCGCTCCCATCCTCAACGCCGACGGCAACGACAAGATCAGCCCCGAGAACCGGCCGCATCAGCCCGGGCCCGAGCAGGGTGTCGGCGTCCGGCACAACGGTCAAAACCTGGACCTTAACCGGGACAGCATAAAACTGGAGAGTCCTGAGCTTCGGGGAGTGGTCGCGAAGGTCCTTCTTCGCTGGGACCCTCTCCTCCTGGTCGACTGTCACACGACCAACGGGGCCTACCATCAAGAAGTCGTCACCTATTCTTGGGCTCTCAACCCTAATGGCGACAGCTCAATCATTGCTTATCAGAGAGATAAAATGATGCCGGAGATCGAGGCTATCCTGGAAAATAAATATGGCACTCCGGCCGTGGGCTACGGCGGTTTCAAAGACAACAGAGCTCCCGAAAAAGGCTGGGTAACGGTCGAGCCTCAACTCCGCTATGTCACCAACTACATCGGGCTGCGAAACCGCCTGTCGATCCTCGACGAAAACTATGTCTATGCCGATTTTAAGACAAGGGTCACGGGCAACTATAATTTTTTGCGCGCGGTCCTGGACTATTGTTATACTCACTTGGATGAGATCTCCGGCCTCGTGTCCGAGGCGGATAAGAAGACGGTTCTCAAGGGCTTGAAACCATCGGCCCAGGACGTCTTCTCCGTTGAGTTCGAAGCCCGGCCTCTCAAGAATCCAATCACCGTTCATGCCTATGAAGTGGAAATCATCGAGGAAGGCAAGGGCCAACGGCCCCGGGTTCGGCCGACTGATAAAGTGAAAGCCTATACCCTTCCCTATTTTGCCGATTATGTCGGGACAAGAAGCGTCCGGTTTCCCTATGCTTATATCATTGACACTCCGGACCCGGATATCCTCACAAAACTGCTCCAGCACGGGCTGGCGGTCGAAAAACTCAAAGCGGCGGCAACGCTCGAGGTGGAATCCTTCAACCTCAAGGAGTTCAAGGCCATGGAGCGACCGTACCAGGGCCACCACCTGAACCAGGTGAAAGGTGTTTATGCCAGGGAAACAAAGGAATTTCCCGCCGGAACATACTTGGTGCCAACCGGCCAGCCCCTGGGAAACCTGGCCGCCTGCCTTCTCGAGCCGGAAAGCGACGACGGGCTCATCGTCTGGAATTTTTTCGACCGCTACCTCGTCCCCCAATGGAGCCGCGAACTCGGGATTTATCCCGTTTACAAGCTTCTCCAGCCGGCTAACTTAGTTACAGAGGGGGTGAAGTAGCTACTTCTTTTTTTTGTGGGAAGAGACAAGAAACTTGCCGCAGTTTTCGCAGATGTAGATATCGTTGCTCCCCTCAATAGCCGAGCTGATCTGCGTGGCCACCTTCATGTTGCACCCTTGACAGACGCCGGATTCGAGCTCGGCCACGGCAAAACCATACCTCTCCATCAGCCTGTCAAAACGGGTGAGCGCGGCTTCGTCGAGCTCCTCCCGGATTAAGTCGGCCTGCCTCTGGAGATCCTTGGCCTGTTGCTTGCTCGCCTTTTTTTTGCGCAGCTCGATCTCCTGCAGCTTATGAAGGAGGCTGGCCCGGCTGATGATTCTCTCCTCAAAAGGAGGCAAAGCCAGCTCGATCTCCGAAAGGACGCTATAAAGATCGGCCTTGTTCTTGGCTTCAAACAGCCTCCTGCGGAAGTCCGGCTTGGTCAGGAATCGGGCCAGGCCGGCAAAAAGGTGGTTGAAAAGACCCGGAAGGGAAGGATTCCAGATGATAAGGATGATAAGATAGACCTTTCTCTTATCCACCGAATCAAACTCGATCCCCTTCTCTGACCGGCCGATGGCAACGGCCATATCGCCGCCCGTGTCCACGCGGGCATGAGGCAAGGCGACATGATGCTCGATAGCGGTGGATTCCAGGTTTTCACGGTCGATGAGCCTCGTGAGGATGAGCTTCTTGTTCTTAATGAGCTTCTGCTTGAGCAAAATATCGAGGAGCTCTTCGATGGCCTGGACTTTTTCTTTGGCCTGAAGGTCGAAGACGATCTGGTTGGGTTTGAGAAAATCTGAGAAAAAACGATTCTTGAAAGGCTTGGCCATCCGTGGTGTCGTTATTCTATCACAAAAAACCGCGAAGTAAAATACTCAACGAGGAAGGAATACCATCTTCGTTTCGGTGATTGGGGCAATGATCTATAGAGGGTGACGCGGCGTTAGTCCCCGCCCGGGGTGTGAGGGGAGGGATGATGTGGTGAGAAGTCCGTATGAGCGAGGAGCGAATCGAGCAAGATTTTGATTTGCGCAGGCAAACCAGGGGATTCCAAGGGGGAAGGCCCCTTTGGTCGCAGAGCGAAGCTCGAGAAGGGGAGGCAGGGAGCGAAGCGAACGTTGGAAGGGGGAACGCGGAGCGTTCTCCC
>Ga0209253_10001731_pt1 | contig 19248 bp, 16 predicted proteins | sample FrelakmetBRP12BR_FD_187145 | JGI IMG/M metagenome (GOLD analysis project Ga0209253, IMG submission 187145) | Freshwater lake sediment microbial communities from the University of Notre Dame, USA, for methane emissions studies - BRP12 BR (SPAdes)... | ecosystem: Environmental > Aquatic >... | reverse complement strand
TTACTGACGTCACCGCGAAGCTTCAGGCTCTGGCCGGGGTGCGGGAGGTTTCTGTCACGGGGGAAGACAATGGCATAACCCGCCTCACCATCAAGACCGATCCCGGCACTGATCTGTGTGAAGAAATATTTTCCCTGGTTTCCCGGAACAGCTGGAGCTTAAGCGAGCTGTACCGTGAAACAATAACCCTTGAAGACGTGTTCCGCGAGCTCACACGGGAGGGATAAGTACGCAGCATGAAAACCATACTGACCATATTCTGGAAAGAGTTCAGGGGCTATTTCAACTCCCCCATTGCCTATATCTTTATCATCTCATTTCTGGTGTTCACCAGCTGGCTTTTTTTCAAGGGGTTCTTCCTCATGAACCAGTCCAGCCTGCGCTCGTTTTTTTCCATTCTGCCGTGGGTGTTTCTGTTCCTGGCGCCGGCGGTTACCATGCGCTCCTGGGCTGAGGAGAAAAAGCTCGGCACCATTGAGCTTTTGATGACGCTCCCGGTTAAGGACTACGAGGTGGTGCTGGGAAAGTTTCTGGCAAGCTTTATCTTTCTCATCGTCACGCTTCTGTGCTCTATTCCCCTGCCGCTGACGGTAATGCTGGTCGGGAACCCTGACATAGGGCCCATCTGGGGCGGCTATTTGGGAGCATTTCTGATGGGAGGGGCCTATCTTGCCATCGGCTGCTTTGCCTCAAGCCTCACCGAGAACCAGATTGTGGCCTTTATCATAGCTATTTTTCTCTCCTTCGCCCTGCTCATTATCGGCGAGAACCTGGTGATCATGAACCTGCCCGCCGCGCTGGTGCCGGTGTTTACCTTCCTTGGCCTGGGCGCGCATTTTGAGAGTATCGGCAGAGGCGTGATCGATTCACGGGATATCATTTATTATATTTCAATTATTGGGTTTTTCCTGTTTCTCAACGGGCTGTCAGTTGAAAGCCGCAAATGGAAGTGATGAGACATGAAGCTTAAAAAAGTGAGATACGGTACAAACTATATACTGATGATACTGCTGCTCGCGGCAATCCTTGCGGTCATTAACATCCTGTCCTATCGCCACTTCCTGCGGGCCGACCTTACCGATAACCGGCAGTATACCATCACCGAGTCAACCAAGAAGGTGCTCGCGGGCCTTGATGATGTGGTCAACATAAAAGTATATTTCTCCCGCAAGCTGCCTCCCTATCTCACCACCCTCACCGACCAGATAAAGGACCTGCTCGACGAGTACCGCACCTATGCCAGGGGCAAGCTCGCTATTGAATTTATCGATCCTGCCAATGATCCGGCCATGGAGCAGCGGCTGCGCTTTCTCGGCATTCCCCAGGTGCGGCTCAATGTCATTGAGCGGGACCAGGCGCAGTTCACCAACGTGTATCTGGGCATGGCGGTGCTGTACGGGGATAACAAGGAAGTAATCCCTGCCATCACCGATACCAACAACTTTGAATATGACCTCACGAGCAGGATTCTGCAGGCAATAAGTACCGAGGTCAAAACCATCGGGTTCTTAAGCGGCCACGGCGAGCCGGATATAAACAAGGAGCTGAAAAGCATTCAGGGCCTCCTGCAGGACCATTACTCCTGCCGCAGCATAGACACGAAAAAGGATAAAAACATCCCTGCTACCATTGCCGCCCTGGTGGTGGCAAGCCCGAAGGAACTGTCCGAGCGGGAGAAATTTCTCATAGACCAGTACCTCATGTCCGGGGGCAGGGTGCTGTTTTTCATTGACTCTGTTGCCATGGATGAGCGCCGGCTTGCAGCAACCCCGCTTGCCTCGCCGCTTCTTGAGTTGCTGGCGCACTACGGCGTCAAGCTGAACAATGAGCTGGTCCTTGACCGGTCCAATGCCACTGCCTCGTTTCAGAGCGGCTATTACACCATCTCGGTGCCCTACCCCTTCTGGGTAAAAATCATCAGGGACAATTTTGCTCAAGATAATCCCGCGGTAAACCAGCTTGAGAGCATGGTGCTTCCCTGGGCAAGCCCCCTTGAAATAGTAAAGGATAAAACAGCCGGGCTCCGGGTGACCGAGCTTTTCAAAAGCTCGAAAGATTCCTGGGCCCAGAAAGAGGTCTTTGACCTGAGCCCCAAGGAAGAGTATTCCCCGGCACCCGGTGAGATGAAAGAACGGATTATGGGAGTGGCGCTGAGCGGAAAGTTCAAGAGCTTCTATGCCGGGAAAAAAGTGCCGGCAGCGGAAGAGGAGAAAAAGACCCCGGCACTGCCGCAGCAGAAAGAACCATTGTTTAAACCGGAGAGCACAGAAACAAAGCTCATCGTGGTCGGCAACTCACGGTTTATAACAGAGAATTTTCCGGCTGAGTTTGACGGCAACCGCATCTTTTTCCAGAACGTAATTGACTGGGTCACGGTTGGTGACGCGCTCATCGGTATCCGCTCCCGCGAGTCAACAGACCGGCCGCTCATGGTCGTTTCCGAACGGGCAAAGGCTGCCATCCGCTTCATCAATATCCTGGGCGTCTCGATTCTGGCAGGGCTGTTTGGCCTGGGCCGCTTTTATCTGCGGCGCAGAAGGAAAAAAAACGGGATACAAGAAATTTAAATGCAGAAGGTTATTACGAGAATGATATTTTTTGTGAGAGAACGGAATCAGCCATGAGCTTTAAGAAGACCATACTACTTGCAGCAGTGCTGTGCTTTCTACTCCTGGTGTTTTATATCATCGAGAGCCCGAAAAAAGATGCTAAAAAAACCGAGCACCCGCTGTTTATACCCGGGTTTGAAAAGGCACAGGCAGCAGCTGTTTTTCTGACAAGCAAAACCCGGGGGGGAATTTCTCTGCAGAAGAAGGGAGACGGCTGGGCGGTAGCGGTGAATAAAAAAACCTATGCCGCAGACACGGCATCAGTTGATAACCTGCTCAACACCATAGCAAAAATAAGGGTTGAGTCCATTGTCTCCCGGAACGAGGGTAAATATAAGGCCTTTGAAGTAGACGCAGAGAACGGGGTTGACGTGCGGATTGATGACGCCGCACAGAAAAGCCTGGCGCGCTTTGTGGTGGGAAAAAGCGGCCCTGATTTGTTCAGCACCTATCTGCGGCTGGCAGATGCGCAGCAGGTGGTGCTTGCCAGCGGCATGCTGAAAATGGCCTTTGACCGGGAGCTCAAGGAATGGCGCGATAAAACAATTTTCAGCCTGAACCAGCAGGAGATAACCGGGTACCAGGTGCAGGGGGACCTGCACTATCAGATGCAGAAAGCGGCAAGCGGCGCCTGGGAGATGATTGCCCCGGAAAAGTTCGAGCCGAAAAAGGAAATAGTTGAAGACTGCCTGAAAAACGTCTCAGCGCTTAAGGCCGCGGATTTTGCCGAAGGCAGGCTGCAGGATTTCCAGCTGGATAAGCCGATGCGGGAGATTATCATAACCATGAAAGGCGGCGGGTCCTCGAAGGCGCTTCTCATCGGCAAGGAGAAAAACGCTTTTCAGCGCTTCGTAAAGACAGCGGATGCAGACACCGTCTATGTGCTGGAGAGCTATAACCTGGAAAAGCTGAGTCCGGCGCTTGCCGTGCTCAAGCTGGGCGAAGCTGCAAAAGCCGCAGCACAGGCCCCGGCCCCTGACAAAAAACAGGAGCCGGAGGTTAAAAAAGAAGCAGCACCGCAAAAAAAGGCGGCAAAGCCGGCCGGGACTTCATCCGGCAAAAAGAAAAAAAAGAAAAGGTAGCGGCATCCCGCACCGTATCCTTTCACTGCGACCTGATGATTGAGACCTTTGTACTGCGTGTTGATAATAAATCCATCTGCGGGGTCCTGCACCTTCCTCTCCTTGAAAAGCCCCCCTGTGTCATAACCTGCCATGGCCTGTTCAGCTCCAAAGACAGTGATAAATTTCTCTCCATAGCGAGGGTTTTTACTGACCGGGGCATAGCGGTTATCCGCTTTGATTTCAGCGGCTGCGGGGAAAGCACCGGGTCAATTGCAGACACCACGGTAACAGGGAGGCTTGCGGAGCTGAAGGCAGTGGTACAGTTTGCCAAACAGCATCAGCTGCCTGGCCCCCGTCTCGGGCTCCTGGGAAGTTCCCTGGGCGGCTATCTATCGCTGCTGTATGCAGCACAGGATACCTCAATCAAAGCACTATCCGTCTGGGCCACGCCGTTCAGCCTGCCCGGGTTGCGGGAGAGCATCCCGCCGGAAGAGCGGTCAATGCTGAAGGAGGATTTTTTCATTGATGCACGGCGCTTTGACCTTTCAACCCTGTTGCCCGCGCTGCACTCCCTCTTAATACTGCACGGCACCCAGGATGAGATCGTGCCGTACGCGCATGCAGAAAAAATTTTTCAGCTGGCAGGAAGCCCCAAAGAACTCAAGCGTATCGCTGGTGGAGATCATTCATTGACTGTCCCGAAAGGCCGGGAGCAGGCAATTCAGAAAAGCGCTCTCTGGTTTCAACGGTATCTGTAAAAACACCCGGCGCCGACATTCATTATTTTCCCTGCTTTACTATTTCCTAAATAAAGTTTATATATTTACAAATATATGTTATATTTTTCATGCTTATGAAAAAAGACGCAAACCTCTACGACATAAAATCAGCCCGGGAAGACCTGCCCCTTTCCCGGTCCGAGCTTGAGCACCGGCATCGCATGGTGGCGGAAAGCCCGAGCCTGAAACAGGTGATAAGCGAAGCGGTCAGGGCAGCGCGCTCCGGGAGCACCATCCTTATTACCGGTGAAAGCGGTACCGGCAAGGAGCTTATCGCACGGCTGGTTCATAATGTCAGCCCGCGCAGCGAGCAGCCCTTTGTTGTGGTAAACTGCGGTGCGCTGCCGGAGACGCTTCTTGAGACCGAACTGTTCGGCCACGAAAAGGGCTCTTTCACCGGAGCCCTGTATCGCAAAATCGGCCTGTTTGAAACAGCCAGCAGCGGCACCATCTTCCTTGATGAAATCGGCGAGATGAGCCCTGCCATGCAGGTCAAACTTCTGCGGGTGCTGCAGGAAGGCACCTTTAATAGAATCGGCAATTCTGCAACCATCAGCGTGGATGTGCGGGTCATCTCTGCAACCAACAAGGACCTGCGCGAGGAATTGAAAAAGAGAAAATTCCGTGAAGACCTGTTTTACCGTCTCAATGTGATTCATCTCGCACTGCCGCCGCTTCGCCAGAGAAAAGAGGATATAGCGCACCTGGCCGGTTTTTTCGTCAAGCGGCTGAAGGAATCATTCGACCTGAAAGAGCTGAATATCTCGGAAGAGGCGATGAAACTCATCGCCGGCTACAGCTGGCCGGGGAATGTGCGCGAGCTGGAAAATGCCATCGAGCGGGCAGCGGTGATGGGCGACGGGCGCGAGATACTTCCGCAGGATCTGATACTGCACAGGAACGAGCCTGCTGCAGAAGATCATATCGAGGTAGGCATGACGCTCCAGCAGGCGCTGGATGGCTTTAAAAGGGATTTTATTAAAAAGACCCTGCAGCTCACCAAAGGTAACCGCAAGAAAGCTGCAGAAATACTTGACATACAGAGAACCTATTTATCACGGCTCATTAAAGATTATGATCTGGATGTCTAATAACAGCGAACGTTATGAGACATCCAGATCATGCAGCATATATATATTATATCTCTTCGAGCAGCGTTGAGAATATATCGTGGTGTTCCTCTTCATCAGCTAAAATCTGGCGGAAGAGTCGATTGGTCACCTCATCATTTTCTTTCCGTGCCACGGCAATGATCTTCCGGTAGAGTGCGATGGCGACCTCCTCGTCTTTCTGGTCCTGCCTGATCATTTCTTTCAGGCTACTCCCCACTTTAATCGGATCAGGCTTGGTAGTGGGGATGCCGCCGAGATAGTTAAGCCGCTCGGCAATCGCTTCCGCATGCTTCATCTCCTCTATGGCAATACTTTTCAACTCGTCCTTGACGGCAAACCCCTTTACCCCGCTCCACAGAACATGCTGCCACATGTACTGTACTGCGACCTGTATTTCCCGTGCTATGGCCTGGTTCAGCAGATCCATTAATGCTTTTGATGCTTTTGGTTTTTTCATGACTTTTTCCTCCTCCTGTTCAACGGGTTGTATATTGCCGCAAAGGGCACTCGAGGAACCTCTGCGGTAATTTATAAAACTATATTAGTTTAGATAGAGGCTGGAGTCAATAGCAGGCTGTTGAAAAACATTCATCTGCTGCGTTGCGCTCATCCTTCGTCATTGCGGCGTATGGTAACATACGCCTCATTCCTCGTGATTTCGTGCGCCTTGCATCCGGATGTTTTTGACCAGCCTGGGGAAAACAGCTTTTTCAACAACATGAAAGAGGAAGCGCGGATTATTGCAGCAGGGAGAGGTCAATGTGTGAGCAGACCAGGGATGAGAGCAGTTCAAGGTTTTGCCGATCCTTTGCTGGTATGTACGGAACAACGCCCAGCAGCGGAACGCGGGAGAATTTTTCAAGCACCGCCGGGTTTGTCTCCTCTGCTTCGTCAGGCTCCGGGCTGGTCTTATTAAGTATGATTCCGCGCACCTCAAGGCCTTCGCTTTGCGCCTGTTTTACGGTGAGCAGCGTGTGGTTGATAGTGCCGAGAAAGGTGCGGGCTATGATGATAACGGGAAGATCGAGCAGCCGGATAAGATCAGCGGTCAGAAGCTGCTGCGTTATTGGCACCATGAGACCGCCGGCACCCTCTACCAAGACCAGGTCATAGCGCGCTGCAATACGGGCAAACGCTGTGGTGACCGTTTCAATGTTGATGACAATGTTTTCCGCTTGTGCTGCCACGCCGGGGGCAAGAGGCCGCGCTAAAGCATACGGGCAGATGAGCGAGAGGTCGTCGGTAGCGCCGGCCATTTTTTTCAAGAACAGGGCATCCGCAGGGATAAGCTGCCCGTTCTCCCGCCGGCAGCCGCTTTCAAACGGCTTCATTACCCCTACACGCCTTCCGGTTGCGGTCAGAGCTTTTGCCAGCGCCCCGGCGATAACTGTTTTGCCAACGCCCGTATCAGTTCCGGTAATAAAGAAGCCGCGCGAGGAGGGACGGTTCTGCATACTTATTTCAGCTTATTTCCCAGCTGCTGGTAGAGGTTATCAGCAGCACTGGGGTCCTCATTGTTGTGCTTCCAGCCGGCATTGGGATTCTGGTCTTTTGATTTTTCTTTAAAGCGCAGGTCACTTTTATCGAGGATATCACGCTGTTCCATATCTCTTTCAAGCAAAACCAGGGTGCCGTCTTTTTTTTGCTTAACTTGAGCTTTGATCCTCCACCTCCAGGTTCCCTCGGTGGTCAGCTGGGTCGCCCACTCGGTCTCTATGTAACCCTTTTGCTTGTTCACTTTTTTATCAACGCAGCCCAGGTCCGTAAAAATGAGATTATGCACCGCGTCCCAGACCTTGTCATAAGGCTCAGGGTAGAGCTTTCCCTCAGGGAAGTTTGATTCCTTTACTGGTTTTTTGCCAGCGCACCCACAGTAAAAAATGGTTGCTACAATAAAAAAACCAATTAGTATAGAAACGTAATGACATTTTTTCATATAGCCAACCCCTTCCAGAATATGTTGTTATGATTTATATCTTTAATCAGTTCTCTCCTGGAGAATAATTTACACCATTATGAGTAGAATGGAACAAAAATGTTATTCAAGCATTCTTTTTTGTGGAGACGATTTGATTCATGAATATCTTTAAGCCGGATTTAATTCTCCTGCATGCCCCCAGCGTTTATGACTTCCGCAAGGAGCCGATCATGTTCGGCCCCATAAGCGACGTCATTCCCTCCACCGCGGTGTTTGAGATGTACCCGGTCGGCTTTTCTGCCATCTCAGAATACCTGGGGGAGCGGGGCTTCAGCGTGCGGATTATAAACCTTGCCTTCCAGATGCTTGATGATCCCGCCTTTGACCCGGAACAGCTGCTGAAGAAACTCTCCCCGATTGCTTTTGGCATTGACCTCCACTGGCTTCCCCATGCGCACGGAAGCCTTGCGGTGGCGCGTCTCTGTAAAAAATATCACCCGCACATCCCGGTCATATTCGGCGGCTATTCTGCAACCTATTTCCATGAAGAGCTGATCCTTTATCCGCAGGTTGATGTGGTGGTGCGGGGCGATTCCACGGAAGAGACGATGCTTCAGGTTCTTGACGCCATGAAAAATAACGGCAGCCTCTTCGCCATCCCCGGCATTACCTGCAAAGAGAAGGGGAAGGTAACCATTAATCCACCGGTAAAGCCGGTAGCGGACCTGAATCACTGCTCAAACAATTATCTGGCCCTGTTTAAAAATTCCATTAAATTCGGCGTCAAAGGCTTCACCCCCATCTATGACTGGTGGGAATATCCCATAACTGCGGTCATGACCTGCCGTGGCTGCACGCAGAACTGCGTTATCTGCGGCGGCTCGCGCTATGCGCTGAAAAAATTCTGCAGCCGCGAGGAGATTGCCTATCGCCGGCCGGAGCTGATTGTGGAAGATCTGAAGAACATCTGCCGCTATACCCGCGCCCCGGTATTCGTGGTGGGAGATTTGCGGCAGCCCGGAGATGATTATGCAGAAACAATCCTGCAGGGCCTCAGTAACCTGAAATTCGACAATCGCGTGGTTATTGAGCTCTTTGAGCCGGCACCGGAATCATACTTTAAAAGAGTTTCAGGATCAATCCGGCATTTTAATTTTGAAGTTTCACCAGAATCCCATGATGAAACAGTGCGGAGAGCCTCAGGGAAGCCCTACTCGAATCATGACCTGGAGGCCTCCATCAGTGCAGCGCTTACATACGGCTGCGAGAAGTTCGACATCTTTTTCATGATCGGCGTGCCCCGGCAGACCTGCCAGTCGGTGATGGAAACCATAGATTATTGCGATTATCTGATGCAGAAGTATGACCAGCGGCTCAATGCATTTATTTCTCCGCTGGCACCGTTTGTTGATCCCGGAAGCATTGCCTATGAAGAAGCAGAGAAAGTTGGATACCGGATTTTTTACCGCACGCTTGAAGAGTACCGGACGGCGCTTCTTGCCCCGAGCTGGAAGCACACCTTGAGCTATGAGACACAGTGGATGAGCCGCGATGAGATCGCAGCAAGCACCTATGAAGCTGCCCTTCGCCTCAACCGGCTGAAAAGAAAGTACGGCCGCATTTCCGAGGAAGTATTTCAGGATGTTGAAGGGAGAATTATCATAGCCGTGGAGCTTATAAAAAAGATAGATGAGATTATGGAGAAGGTTCCGGCTTCTGAACAGCGAAACGCCCTGCTCGCTTTAAAAAAAGATATTGACCGGGTCAATGAATCAACCCTGTGCCACACCGAAGAAATCAAATGGCCCACGGCTAAAAGCCCGTTCCGGTTTTTCAATATTGTGAAGGATGTGCTGATGGGGAAGTAACGGCATGATCGCAGTGAAAAGGAGAATAGGTGAAAAGATGAAGGGGCAGAGAGGTTTTACCTTTTAACCTCTTAGCCTTTGGGCCTTTATTGGGCACTAACCCCGAGTCACTGGTCACCAGCCACTGAACCCCCATGTGCCCTGGTAAGGACAGCACTATAATTTCCAGGGAAAGTCCGGTTCTGTTTTGTCTTGATTAGGCAGGGGTTTACCTGTATTCTACTGCCATAAACTATATGCGGAGGGTTCCACTCATGTTCACGGACAGGCAATTAGATAACTATGCAGAGGTGCTGCTGTGGGGCATAAAGACGGCTCGTGACGGGCAGTACAAAAAGAATGATATCATTCTGGTGCGCTACGATCTGGCGGCACTCAAGCTTGCCGAGATTCTGCAGAATAAAATTCTTGAGCAGGGAATGCATCCCCTGCTGCGTTTGAGCGCGACCTCAACCATGGAGCTTACGTTTTATGCATTGGCAAACCCTGCCCAGCTGGTGTTTCAGGCACCGGGAGACCGGGAGCTCTGCGAGCATTTGAACGGCAGTATCTACCTGCATGCCCCCGAGTCCCTTACCCATCTGAGTGTCATTGACCCGCGTAAAATCGGGAAAGCAGCAGTTGCCCGCAAGCCGCTGCGGGACATCCTTACCCGGCGGGAGGAGAAGGGCCTGTTCGGCTGGACCCTCTGTTCTCTTCCCACCCCAGCGCAGGCGCAGCACGCCGGGCTCTCCCTCAAAGACTATACCAGCCAGATTACTAAAGCCTGCTACCTCCACACGGCACATCCGGTCCGGGAGTGGGAAACCATCCTGAAGAAGGCCGCAGCCATAAAGAAGTGGCTCAACAGCATGCAGGTCGCGGCCTATCATGTAGAATCGGACCGGATCGATCTCATGCTGACGCCGGGACAGCAGCGGCGCTGGGTCGGCGTCTCCGGCCACAATATCCCGAGCTTTGAGCTCTTCCTCTCCCCGGACTGGCGCGGCACGCAAGGGGTCTATTATGCAAACCAGCCGTCCTTTCATAACGGCAACTATGTGGAAGGCGTGCGGCTGGAGTTTAAAAAAGGCGCAGCCATTAAAATGCAAGCCAGGAAGGGTGCAAACTTCGTGAAGAAGCAGCTGTCCATGGACACGGGCGCCAACAAGGTGGGCGAGTTCTCGTTAACTGATACCCGCTTCTCAAAAATCGACCGGTTCATGGCTAATACCCTGTACGACGAAAACTACGGCGGCCGCTATGGCAACTGCCATCTGGCCGTAGGCTCGTCATACACTGATACCTATGCCGGCAATCCCGCACGCCTGACCAGGGAGATAAAAGCGCAGCTTGGTTTTAATGACTCGGCGCTGCACTGGGATCTCATCAATACCGAGCAGAAGACGGTAACCGCTCATCTGAAATCAGGCAAGAAACTGGTTATCTATGAGAAAGGGAAGTTTACTTGTTAAGCTTTCAGCCAACAGCATCGAGCTAAGAGCTGGCAGCTATCCGCCTCCTATGTATAATTCTGAACGCCGCTCCATTCTCTGCCCGCAATGCAGGAAACTTATCAGCCTTGATGAGCCGCAATGTCCCTACTGTGGGTTGTCCCATCCTGGGGCCTGGTGGAAAACCAGGCTCTTCAGCCTGGTTGCACTCGATGCCGGCAGCATCGTCAGGACGCTTGTTATTATAAATATAGTGCTGTTTGCAGTTTCGGTGCTGCTGAGCAGTGCCGGGCTCAGCATGTCGGCAAATCCCCTGGGCCTTCTGTCCCCTTCAAACAACATCCTTTTGCTCCTGGGCGCTACCGGCACCATCCCCATCGAGCGGTTCAACCGCTGGTGGTCGCTTCTGGCTGCCGGGTACCTGCATGGCGGCATCCTGCATATCTTTTTTAACATGACCGCGCTCTACCAGATAGGCCCGCTGGTGCTTCAGGAATACGGCCTTAACCGCATGATTATCCTCTACACGCTGGGCAGCATCTGCGGCTTTCTGCTCTCATATCTTGCCGGGGTTCCCTTCACCATTGGCGCTTCGGCAAGCCTGTGTGCCCTCATCGGGGCGCTGCTGTACTACGGGAAAAGCCGCGGCGGCATCTATGGCCAGAATATATACCGGCAGGTTTTAGGGTGGGTTATCGGGCTCGGGCTGTTTGGCCTTATAGTGCCCGGCATCAACAACTGGGGCCATGGAGGCGGGCTTGCCAGCGGCATTGCGTTCGGATTTTTACTGGGCTACAATGAAATAAAACAGGAGACAAGCCTGCATAGGTTGCTTGCCCTGGTCTGCATTGTTGCTACCGCAGCCATCCTTCTGTGGGCTCTCGGTTCAACATGCTATTATCTCTTTTTTGTGCACTAGCACCTGCGGCATGAAGAACGGCACACAGGAGGGGCTGCGGGCTCAGGTTGCTGTAGACAGGAATATAAAAATGGGATAATAGTATTAAGACGCTGCGGATATACCTATCCGCCTGCGGCGGTGTCTAAAAATATTTTCGTCACCTATCTTGAGGAATGCCTATCATTCCTCTCTTTTTATTTGCTGTATGCAGAAAATCAAGGTCATCAACCCCATCACCAGACTCATTGTCGGCGGTGCACAGGAAACGGTCATAGAAACCTGTGCCTGCATAAACAAGGACCGGTTTGAGACGCAGATCGTTGCCGGGCCGCAGACCGGTCCGGAGGGAGAGCTCATATCCGAGGTAAAAAAAAGGCAGATCCCTCTGACCTTAATCCCTGAGCTGGTGCGAGAGATCAATCCGGTAAAAGATTTTATTGCTGCCTATAAGCTGGTCAAGCTGTTTAAGCGGGAGCAGCCGCACATTGTGCACACCCACAGCTCCAAGACCGGCATCATCGGCCGCTGGGCAGCGCATCTCGCGCAGGTGCCGGTCATAGTGCACACGGTTCACGGCTGGGGACACCATCCCTATCAGCAGCCGCTCATACAGAAGATATACATTATTGCTGAACAGAAAACAGTTCCCTTTACTGACAAGCTCATCGCGGTATCAACGCTCAATGTTGATAAGGGGCTTAAAGACCATATTGGTACCAGGGAGAAATATGCTGTTATCCACAGCTGCATCAACCTGGATGACTTCAGCCGGCCCACGGTAGATCCGTTATCACTGAGAAAAGCGCTGGGCATTGACGCAGCCAGCCCGGTGGTGGGAACCGTGAGCCGCCTGTCACACCAGAAAAACCCGCTTGATTTTGTCAGGATGGCGGCACAGGTTAAAAAAGAGATCCCGACCGCACGGTTTTTGTTCGTGGGAGACGGACCGCTGCGCGCTGAGACCGAAGCGCTCATACGGGAGCTGCATCTGGAGCAGGATATTATTCTTGCCGGGCTGCGCATGGATGTGCCCGACCTGCTGCACGCCATGGATATTTTTACGCTGACTTCACTTTGGGAAGGCCTGCCGCGGGTCATCCCCCAGGCCATGATTGCAGGACTTCCGGTAGTGGCAAACAACGTGGATGGCAATGCTGAAATTATCCGGGACGGGGTAAACGGCTTTCTTACGCCGCCGGGAGATATTTCATTGATGGCAGAGAGAATCATCCGGCTCCTTAAAGACCAGCCTTTGAAGCAGGCAATTGTTGCCCAGGGGCGGGAGACGGCTGCACAAGAGTTTTCGCTCCGTGATATGGTGAAAAAGATTGAAACCCTCTATGATGAACTGCTTACCCTGAAGGGGATAACAGCAAAGACGTGAGGAAAAGAGCGGAACTTTCAGCTGCGGGGGTTATCAATTGTCAACTGCTGATAAGAAAAAGAAGATAGTTCATATTGCCAAGGTTACCGGCATTCACGGGATGGAAAATCACCTCCTGACGCTGCTTCCCCGCCTTAACAGCCCTGCGTATGAGATAAACTTTTTAATCCTGACAGATCCCCGGCACCCTGTTGATGACTATTGTGCGCTGCTTGCACAACGAGGTGTTATAACTCATACTAGTACCATCCGGCATGATATTGACCCGGCCTGTTTTCTGCGCCTGGTGAAGTACCTGCGGGGGGCACGGCCGGCGCTCGTTCATACCCATCTGATCCACGGAGATGTGTACGGGATACCAGCAGCAAAGCTTGCCGGAATACCCTGCATCATTTCTTCCAAGCACAATGATGATGCATTCCGGCAGCATGGTTTTCTGCGGCTGGTGAATTACGCGCTCAATAGAAACATCACCCGGGCTATAACCATCTCAGAATGGATCCGCACCTTTACCCATACGGTTGAACGGGTACCGCTGGACATGCTGCAGACCATTTACTACGGCATAGAGCCCCCGCAGCCGGAGACAGAGCGCGCTGTGGTGCGCACGAAGCTGGGTATAGGCCGCGATGAAATCGTGCTGGGCATTATAGCCCGGCTCGTTGCGCAGAAAGGGCATCGCTATCTCATTGAGGCGTTTACAAAAGCTTTGCAGCAGAACCAAAACCTGCGGCTGCTGATTGTGGGGAGCGGCGAACTTGAAAATGATCTGAAGGCCCGGGTGCAGACATCAGGTCTTGAGAAAGCGGTGCTGTTTACCGGCTACCGGTCAGATACCGCTGACCTGCTCAATGCTATCGATATATTTATCCACCCCTCCCTGTGGGAGGGATTCGGCCTGTCAGTGCTTGAAGCCATGGCCATGGGAAAGCCGGTCATTGCAACCAGGGTGAGTGCGCTGCCGGAACTTATTGAAGACACGGTCTCAGGATTCCTGGTGGAGCCAAAAGACCCGGACGCGCTGGCAGCAATGATTACCCTGCTGGCAGGCAGCCTGGTGCTGCAAAAACAGATCGGGGAGCAGGCCCGGCAGCGCTGCCGGGAGCAGTTTTCCGTGGAGCGCATGGTGGAGGCAACCAGGAAGCTCTACGGGGACGTGCTTGCTTCTTCATCAGGAAGGCCCTCATGACAAAAACAAAAAAGAAAAAACCAGCAGCTAAACCAGATGGCGGCAGCACCCAGGCTGTCAGGCCGGTCCCGGGCAGCTGGTTTGAAAAGATACCTATTGCAGAGGGCCTGCTGGTGTTTGGACCGCTCTTTCTGCTCGGGGTGTCACCGCTCATATTTTATGGACAGGCAGGAGAGTTTGAAAATGTTCCCAAAATGGCTATCCTGCAGTGGGGAATTATATTACTTTCTCTGGTAAGAATCTGGCACTTTAAACAGGGGGCAGGGTTTACCTGGAAGATCTCCGCGCTTGATATTCCTATCCTGCTTTTTTATGCCTTGTGCTGGATTTCTCTGATCAAGGCGCCAAACATCTCCCTGGCGTCACTGCCGCTGCTGCACTTCGCTGCCTCGATCCTCTTCTATTTCTTTCTTCTTAATACGCTCCCTGACGGGGAAAGTATTGACCGCTACTTTTTTACCCTCACGCTGAGCATCATGGCGGTTTCTGCTGTCGGCATATGCCAGTACCTGTTTAATTTTGCCGGGGTGCCCCAGATTGTTCCGCCTGCCAGCACCTTATCCAACAAAAACATGGCCACGCATATTATTTCCATGTCTTTGCCGCTGTGCGTGGGATGCCTGGTACTGGCCGGCAGATTATGGAAGTCGATCATCAGCGGGGCCAGCATCTTTCTCACGCTGCTCTATTTATTATATACCAAGACCCGCGCCGGCTGGCTGGCAGCTCTGGTTGTTTTTACCCTCATGGGGATTGCCTGTTTACCCCGGCTGAAGGCACTGGTACAGAAGCAGTCCAGGCAGAAGCTCCTTACTGCTTCGGCGGTTGCCGGCATTTTTCTGGTGCTCCTGGTCGTTTGCTCCCAGATGCCATCCGCTGACATTCCCGTTCCCATGAATAAGGAGTCTATTCAGGAGCGCTTTTTTTCCATGACCGACACCTCCGGCGGGGACTCGGCACAGCTCAGGATCATCTGGTGGAAGAATACCCTGCACATGGTGAAGGATTACCTCTGGTGGGGTACCGGGCTGCAGAATTTCAAGATCTTCTACCCCCTCTACCACCGCGCTGCTGATTTGGACTGGTCGTTTACCGATGAACACCAGCTCACCCGCGTGCACAACGATCACCTGCAGATGCTCGTCGAGCTGGGCATCTTCGGCTTTGCCGCCTATGCCGCGATGTTCGGGATTTTTTTCTGGATGTTCGGGCGCATCTTTTTTCGCAGCCGCGATGACCGCATCAAATTGCGGGCGCTGTTTATCTGCCTGGGCGTGGTCGGCTTTATCATTAATGCCGCGTTTTGCTTTCCCATGGAGCGGGCACTTCCTCCCGTGTATCTGTTCAGCTTCTTTGCCCTTATGGGAGTGCTCTACCGCGAGAGCTTTCCGGCACCGCTGGCCACGGTTGCCGTGCGCCGCCATATCCTGCTGCGCAGCGCTTTTTCCCTTGTGCTGCTGGTGTTCCTCCTGGTTTCGGTCTACTTTATCCGCCGGGTGATGCTGTCAGATAAATATTTTGTCGAGGCAATAATAGATGATCAGAAGGGCAGCATCGAGAAATCAAGCGAAGCCCTGAAAAAGGCCAAAATCTTCTCCCTCTACAATTCCAATATCTCAGCGCTGCTGGCCCGCAACTACGCGCTGCAGGGTAACTTTCAGCAGGCCATTGAAGAATATAAAGAGACGTTTCGCGCGCACCCCAATAACACCAGCGCCATCCTCAATACCGGGTACTGCTACCTGCAGCTGCGGAAGTTTGACGAAGCAGAAAAATATTTCAAATGGGCCATAAACCTCATGCCCAACTTTGAGCAGGCCTATAATGATCTGGGGATTGTCTATTACTCGCAGCAGAAATTCGATCAGGCAATCGCACAGTATCAAAAAGCCATTGAGATAAACAAAGACTATCCCGAGCCGCACATCAACCTCGGTAATTTATACCGCTCGCTGAAACGGACGGAACAGGCGATTCAGGAATACGAAAACGCGCTCAGGATCAAGCCCAATCAGCCGGAAACCCGGCAGTGGCTGTGCGGACTGTATATGGAGCGGGGCCAGTATGAAAAGGCGCAGGCAGTACTGAAGCCCCTGCTGCAGAACACGGCAGCGCCGGCAGCAGAAAATTATGTCATGCAGGGCAATATCTATCAGCGCCAGGGGCAGCACGCGCAGGCGCTTGCTGAATATGAAAAGGCGTTTCGTTTAAAGCCGCAAAACCCGCTCATTTGTTACAACATCGGGCTCTCCCACTATTACCTGCAAAACTATACAGCGGCTGCAGACTATTTCAGAAAAACACTTGCCATGAACCCCAACATTGCTGAGGCGTACAACATGCTGGGACAGCTTATTGTATTAAAAAAGGATGATACGGCAGCGCTCGAACTATTCCAAAAAGCAGTCGCCATTAACCCGAAGCTCAAAGATGCACAGTTTAATCTTGGAACCCTCTATCTGCGTCTGGGTGATCTTGATAGCGCGGCAAAAGCATATCAGGACACCCTGGCGGCTGATCCAAACCATACCCTCGCTCATTACAACCTGGGCGCTATCTATATGGAGAAGGGTAACAATGAAAAAGCCCTCTTTCATTTTCAGCAGGCGCTTAAAAACCCCTCGTCCCTCATCGATGTGAAGGCAGCAGAAAAATTTATTATTGACCTCAAAACCAAAACACCCGGATAATGCCCGGCAGGGGTTCCAGATGAGAACAGTGCGCATCGGCTATCTCTCCACCATCTATCATACCTCCCATATCATACAGCACCACCCGTGGCTTGACGGGCTTAACGTCAATGCTTCGTGGCGCCTGTTCGGGACCGGTCCGGCCATGGTCGAGGCTTTTGCTGCAGGTGACATTGACCTGGGCTATATCGGCCTTCCGCCGGCGATGATCGGCATTGACCGGGGGGTGCCCCTGCGCTGCATCGCAGGCGGGCACGTGGAGGGAACGGTCATGATTGCCGGCAGCAGCTATGCCCCTCTGCACCGTCTTGACAGCTTGCAGGCAGTGCTCAGCCAGTTTGCGGGCAAGAAGATCGGGTCTCCGGCGCGGGGCTCTATTCATGATGTGATTATCCGTTTTTTGCTGCGAAAGTTTCAGATTGAGGGCGTTGAGGTAATAAATTTCCCCTGGGCAGATCTCATCCCTGCGGCAATCGATGAGGCAGAGATTGACGGGGCAATGGGTACGCCGCAGCTTGCCGTGGTAGCGCGGCAGTTTTATGGACAGGAAATTGTTTTACCGCCGGACAGTTTGTGGCGTTTCAGCCCGAGCTACGGCATCGTGGTGCGGGAGGAGCTTCTCAAAGAGGCAGAGCTGCTGCAGGAATTTTTACAGCTCCATGAGAAGGCCTGTAATTTTATGAGGCTGCAGCCGGAAAAGGCCGCGGCACTGCTTGCCGGAGAGAACCGGGCCATGAGCCCTGACTTTATTTTAAAGACCTGCGCAATCTCTCCCAAGTACTGTGCGTCGCTTCCTGATGAATATATTCAGTCAACGCTTGAGTTTGTCCCGGTGCTTACGAATATGGGTTATCTGAAGCGCTCCCTCACCAGGGATGAGATCTTTGATTGCTCCCTCATCCAGGCAGCCCATCCTGAGCCGCATCATTATAATAATAAGTTTAGAGTTTAAGGTTTAAAGTCTGAGGTTTAAGATTGAACCTTAAACGAGAAACATTAAACCTGCCTTTCTGCCCCCTAACCCCGTATCCCTACTCCCTGTTAAATTTCTCCAGCACCCGCTCATAATCTTCCGGGGTGTTTATGTTCTGAAACGCATCATTTTGCTCCGTGCGGATAACGTTGACGTTGAGCGTGGGAAACAGGTCAATGATCCGGTATTCTTGGTGGTCCATGAGCTCTTCAAGTGCCGGCAGGCAGGTGCGGCAGTACACCGCACAGAGGGGTTCAAACAGTTTATGTTTGTAGAGGGTGATGTCGTATCCCGGGTACCCGGCGAGCAGCGTGCGCAAAATATGCAGCGTGAGCAGCGGAAGATCACAGGAGACGACCAGCACATATTCTGTGGGGCTCAGGCTCAGGGCAGCATGGATTCCCGAGAGCGGGCCGCACCCGGGGCGGATATCCGGAGCAGCGGCAATAGTTAGATACTGGAATTCAGCAGGGCTGTTGGTAATAATCGTTACCGGCGAGACCAGCGCTGACACTTTTTCCAACAGCAGCTCTATGCCCGGCCGGCCATGGAACTTTAAGAATGCCTTGTTAACTCCCAGGCGGCTTGACCTGCCGCCGGCCATCACCGCCCCGGAAATGGCAGTTTTGATATAGCGCTCCTCTATGAACGAAGAGAGCCCGTCCACGTCCTCCGGGTCAAACCAGGGGAGGCCGGGGACAGCATAGTGAGCACTCACCAGTGCGCGCAAGCTGACATCACCGCCGCAGAGCGGGCTTTCACCGGGCGGTATAATTTCAATTTTTTCTTTTCCCTCTTTCACTCCCCCTTCAACCAGAATGAGATGACAGTGATTAAAGGAATGCCTGATGGGCAAAAACTTGTCATCCCAGCTCATGGCCGGACAAAACAGATTGGTCTCATGAGCGGTAATGAGCGCTGCACCGATGGCGCCGGCCTTTTTGTAGGCCTCAGTATCAGATCCTTCTGCATCAAGGCAGTGCGTATGGGGCGAATGGCGCACGCCGGCAATGCGGTAGCCTTTTGCCGCAAGGCTGCGAATCAGTTTTATAATGAGGCCGGTTTTCCCTGAGCGTTTCCTCCCGACAATGTGGAGAACCGGCGGCGTTCCGGGAGAAAGCATAAATATCCTTATCTTGAAAAATGAACAGCAGAGAAAATTATTAAAAGCAGCCGTTCGGCCCAGAGCTCACGGTCGAGGGACTGACCGCTATCAGCTGTATTTGATAAAGGAGAAGTAATCATGATAGTTGCCCAGCGAAAAGGCATAGAAGAAGTGAAGAAGATGGTGGAGGGGAAATCCCGGATCCTGATAGCCGGCTGCGGAA
>Ga0209253_10001730_pt1 | contig 19255 bp, 16 predicted proteins | sample FrelakmetBRP12BR_FD_187145 | JGI IMG/M metagenome (GOLD analysis project Ga0209253, IMG submission 187145) | Freshwater lake sediment microbial communities from the University of Notre Dame, USA, for methane emissions studies - BRP12 BR (SPAdes)... | ecosystem: Environmental > Aquatic >... | reverse complement strand
TTAGACTGCCCTCAGGCCACCTAACTTGCTTGCTTTTTGTGCAAGGATTTAACTTTTAAGGTACTAAGAGTTAAATTATAATCTTCCCCAGTACGCTGGAATGCCTGGGGAAGATTTTTTCGAGTTAACTCATTTCGTAATAATTCTGTGTCCGGAAGATGGGTCTGCTCGTGATCAGCCAGTTAAGCCGCCTGATGCAGTATGCTCCGGACAGTTTATTTAGACCTGCCTGACTTTCGTTGTGGTCTTCTCGCTAATTAACGGATATAGCCTCCTGATCGTCATCCTGAGCCGCAGGCGAAGGATCTACCCCTAAGTTAGGTTGAGACTCTTCGCCTTCGGCTCAGAGTGACAGCTTAACTTTGTTCAAGGAGTTAGTAGCGAGAGAACCACTTAGGCCAACAATCAGCAAGCGCGGATCAGGCGGTCGCGGACTGCAATTTTCTTGCATCGGCTTGCAGAAGATAACCGACCAGCCCGACTCCGGTGAAGGCCGCGATGATGACAATAGCAACCACAGACCCCGGCATTTCAAACCCGCTGTTTGTGATCGAGTTGAACAGAAGATCGGACAGCACAAGCAGCGGCCACAGGATGCTGGTGAGCAGCGGCAGGCTGTTCCAGCGTGAGAACAATTTTCTCTGCAGGCAGCTGATGCCGAACAGAACCAGGCCAATAAATAGCACGGTCAGGCCAATCATGGCTGTTTCCCACCAGGGACTGCTGTCCGAAATGCTCAAACCAGCCACGCCAACCAGCGCGGCAGCCGCGCCCGCCAGGCTGATGATGAGACCGGCCTGCCCCAAGCTACCCGCCTGTTTGCCGAAGCGAGCCCAAAGCCCAAGAATGCCGCACGCAATGAACAGCACTCCCATAAAAATCAATGGACCGACGGCGGCGTTCAGGAGGCCATCGATGGGCCAGCTTGCAGCGTTGTATTCGTTATAATCTGGGCGCGTGCTCGCCAGCCAGCCGACGAGGGACAACACGCTGCTGGCTGCCATGAACCAGCCGGATAATTTTATCCAACCTGACTTTGTCATCACTGTCCCTCGATTCGAATATTGTTCGATCGCGGATAAAAGTGTGTCGACCAGCGTGCGGACCCACAAAAGCAGCAGCCCGTCCGGGCTACTCTGATGATTGGCTTGAAGGCAGCTGTCGCGAAAAACCTGAACCATGAGGTCGCCATACTGATGGCGGAACCTGGAAGGATAGACGCGCACCAGGAGCTGGTAAAGCTGAACAGATATATTGACGGAGGCTGGCTCACGCAACTTTGATTGCATGGCAGCCACCTCTAGCGGCGAATTCAAGAACCTGCTTCATCCGGGCGATCGTCACCTGACGGGCCAGGCGCTCGGCTTCCGCTTTCAAAGCGCGTTGTCCTGCGCCGGTCAGGCGGTAGTAGCGCCGGCGCTGGTCATCCAGCTGTGGGTCAGGGCGCTCTCCCGATTCTTCGATCAGCCCGGCCTCAAGCATGCGTTTGATGGAGCCATACAGTGTGCCGGGACCCATCTTGACCTCGCCATTCGTGTTGGTTTCCACCTCCAGCATGATGGCGTAACCATGTTTTTCGCCGTCGATGAGCGCCAGGAGGATATTAAAGACAGCCGGGGTTAAGGGGAGGTTCTCCACATTCTTTGCGGGTGTATTTGGCATCATTGCTACGGACCAATCTATTTTGTCATCCTTGTCATCGTTATTTTTCTACCTGGCATAAGGGCGTTATCACCAATCTTACCGCTCTTCACCAGCAGACAGCTTCTTTTTCCATCGAACCACCTCAGGCTGAACCGGCTTTTCCAGCCACAGGGTCAGGCCAAGCCCGAAAAGACCCAGGGCAAACAGAGTGCGGAATAGGAGGAAGACGGCCGTAATCTCTTCGCCGCTAAACAGGAAAAAGCCAATAAACCCCATCAGTCCGGTTGCCAGAGGCAGCCACTGCCAGCGCCCTAAGACCGGCTGGCGCAGGTTTGCAATCCCAAACGGGATCAAACCAATCAGCATCACTCCCAATCCAATGATCACGAAAATAAACAGCGCTTCAAAGGCGATTACAGGCATGAAGCTAACATGACCTACCGCCAGCAAAATGCCGCCGCCGCAAAACAGGCGCAGCGCATTTTTGCCAAACCGCCCCACACGCTGGGCATACAGCCGGAAATAGGCCACAAACCCGATGATCAAGGCCACTTGCCCAATGATAATAAGCAGCGTATTCTGCCCTGAAATCACATCCGGCATCCAGCGCCCAAGAAACAGACGGCTCATTTCGTTGAGCTTGTTTAACAGAAAGAGCAGGCTGCCAAGCATGAAGGCTGCTCCGCCCCATTGAGGGATTTTATTACTGAAGATCATTTTTGTATTCCTCTGTACGCCGCCTTCATGTCTGCGCTTGAATTGGAGCCATAGAGTCGGTCAGTCATTTCGGTTTCGCCGATCCAGAATGGGTTTTCAAAGCATTCTTCGTGGGAGTATCTGTCATCATTGCTCCTGGTGCGGTTGGGCATAAATAGATCGACCTTTATGGCATACACCGCCCAACCGCTTAAAGTGCTCGGCGCAAGAAGCCAAAATCACAGACGTATTTCCGCCGCCGAGCACCAGTTTGTTATATCCGCTACGGATATATCTATTGCGGATATTATAGATAATATATATCATGTTGTCAAGTGGCAATAATTCACCAATCTGGTGTCCGCCGCAGCCCGCCGTCCCGATGATCTCCGCTGATATAATCATGGTTGCTGTCAACGTTTTCAAATTTAGCTTTTATCCTTGACAAAGCAATAGATTGGTAAGCGCTGAATAATGATCCCGATTCTCCTCTATCTCGAAGGCTTCCTCTCCTACCGGGAGCCGGCCCAGCTGGATTTCACCCAGTTTGAGCTTGCCTGCATCTCGGGCGCCAATGGAGCTGGAAAATCCTCCCTGCTGGATGCCATTACCTGGGCGCTGTTCGGGCAGGCGCGCAAGCGCGACGAGTCGCTGGTCAACGCCCAATCGAACGCCGCCGAAGTGGCGTATACCTTTGTCTATGAAGGCAATATATACCGGGTGCGGCGCGCCCTGCCGCGCGGCAAAACCAGCCAGCTCGAGTTCCAAATCTGGCAGGGATCCAATGGCGGCAGCTTTTCGGGAGTGCCATCCCTGGATCGTCTTCAGGGACGCTGGAAGCCGCTGACCGGGGCGACCCAACGCGCGACTCAAGAGCTGATCGAGGGCACCCTGCGCATGGATTACGAAACCTTCGTCAACGCGTCTTTCTTTCTGCAAGGCAAGGCCGACCGGTTCACGCAGCAGCGCCCCGGCGACCGCAAGCGAATACTGGGCAGCATCCTCGGCCTGGAGATCTGGGAAGCCTACCACCAGCGGGCGCTGGAAATGCGCCGGGGTGTAGAGCAGCAGATCAGCGGGATCGATGCACTTCTCGGGGAAATCCACCAGGAGCTGGCCGAAGGACCGCAGCGCAAGGCGCACCTGGCGTCGCTTGAAAGTGAGCTGGAGCGCATCTCGAAGACCCGCCTGGCGCAAGAATATGCCTTGGATCAGATCAACAAGTTAGCGGTTACCGTAGCCGAACAGCGCAAGCTGGTGCAAGCGCTGGGACGCCAGCACGAAGCCACTTCCCGCCAGCTCGCTGATCTGCAGGCGCGCACGAGCCACCGGCAGGGAGAGCGGGAGAAGTATGCCAACCTGCTGGCGCGCTCCGATGAAATCCTGGCTGCCTATAAAGCCTGGGAGCAAGCCCGCTCCGACCTGGAATACTGGAATGAGATCGCCGTCCGGTTCCACGAGCAAGAGAAGCGGCGGCAGCCTCCCTTGACCGAGATCACTTCGGCCCGCGCCCGCCTGGAACAGGAGCGGCAATCCTTGCTGGCACAGAAAAATGTCATTGATCAGCAAGGCGCGATCCGGGCGGAGCTGCTTTCAAAAATCGGTTCTATCCAGGATGATATCACCGCCTTGGAGGCGAAGCTTTCCCTGCGCTCCGAGCTGGATGCTGAGCTGCAGGCTGCGCGCCAGAGGCAGGCCGAAGCCCGCGCAGAGAACCCGCGTCTCAAAGCCGAGATGGATGAGCTCAAAGGGCGCATCGACCAGCTTCAAGAGGTGGAAGGCGCTGCCTGCCCGGTATGCGGAAAGCCGCTCAGCCCTGAAGAGCGCCTGGAGATGATCGAGGAGATCAGCGCTCAAGGCAGGCAGATGGGCGACCGCTACCGCAGCAATCAGAATTTGCTGCGTGAATCGGACCAGAATGTAATCGAGCTGGAAGGTCAGATTGGGGAGTATTCGCTGTTCGAGACCCGGCTGCGGGACCTCACCCAGAGCTCCGCCCAGCTATCCGCCCGGCTGGAGCAGATCGATCGTCAAGATGCATCCTGGGAGCAGGAAGGCGTCCCCCGCCTGTCTGAAGTCAGTGCTCTCCTGGATAATGAAAACTATGCCCCTCAGGCACGGGCTCAGCTTGCGACCATCGACGCCGAGCTGAAAATGCTCGGGTATGACCCGGACTCGCACGAATCCGCTCGCCGGCTCGAACTGCAGGGTCGCTCCACGGGAGATGAGCTGCGGGCATTGGAAATCGCCCAAACGGCCCTGGTCAACCTGGATCGTGAGATCGAAGATCTCTGCCGGCAGATGGACAGTTTTCAGGCTGAGTCCGACCGGCAGGAGAAAGAATTCACTGGTGCCGCCGCCGCTCTGGCTGCCGCAGAAGCGCAGCTCCCAGACGTGGACGAGGCCCGCCGGCAGCTGTATGAAACCCAGGAGCAAGAACAGCGCATCCGTATGGAGTTCGGAGCAGCCCGGCAGCGAGTGTTGATCCTGGATGAGCTGAAAAAACGCCAGAAAGCCTATACGGGGCAGCGCGAGGAGCTGGCTCATACGGTCGGGCAGTATAAACAATTGGAGGCCGCCTTCGGGAAGAACGGCGTGCCAGCTTTGTTGATCGAGCAGGCATTGCCGGAAATTGAAAACAAAGCCAACGAGATCCTCGAGCGCCTGAGCGGGGGAACCATGACCGTGCGCTTTGTCACCCAGTCCGCCTATAAAGATAAGCGCCGGGAAGACCTGAAAGAGACCCTGGATATTCAGATCAGTGACGGTGCAGGCACCCGCGACTACGAGATGTTCTCAGGCGGCGAGGCTTTCCGGGTAAATTTCGCCATCCGGCTGGCGCTCTCCGAGGTGCTGGCGCAGAGGGCGGGTGCCCGCCTGCAAACTCTGGTGATCGATGAGGGCTTCGGCAGCCAGGATGCCGAGGGGCGCCAGCGTCTGATCGAAGCCATCAACCTGGTGCGCCAGGATTTCGCCAGAATCCTGGTAATCACCCACATTGATGAGCTTAAAGACGCCTTCCCCAACCGGATTGAAGTCGAAAAGACTTTGAGCGGCAGCTCTATCCGGGTGATGTAATCGCCTCTTGCAAGATTTTTAAACCTTCCGCCGGGCGCTTTTTGATCAGGGCTTCTTCCAGGCCTCGTCGTACCTGGATATCTGATTTTGAGTGCCGGATTAGCGCTTCCAGCCTGCCCGGGTGTGCCAGCCAGGACATGAAGCTGCGCGCGGCTTCATAATATTCGCAGTACCACCCGTCTAGAATTTCGCCATACACCTGCAACGGCTCGACCGAAAAATCGCCTGCTTCCAAAGCATACCCCGCTACCCGTGCAGCCAGCCATCCGCTGCGCATTGCGGTATAAATGCCTTCGCCGGTGATTGGGTCGACCAGACCCGCAGCCTCCCCGATTACCAACGTACCGGCAGCACACACCGGTACGTTTGGGTAATCGGTGTATAGCGGATAACCCCGCAGCTTACCTTGAACGACTCCACCGGATAGGTCCCCACCTCGCAATTGGCGGCGTAAAACGGTTTTGATTCGCCGGCTGCCTTCGCTCGGGCTGATCCCTTCCACCAAAAAAACACAGCCAACATTCGCTCGGCCTTCTCCCACGGGAAAAACCCAGCTGTAACCGGGGAAAAGCTCGGGTTCGATATAGAAATGGATATGATTATCCAAGCCGCTCAGTTCGCTCAGGTACAGCCGCAGCCCCAGCCCTTGAGGCCGGTCAGCATCAGTCATTCCCATCGAACGGAGCAACTTTCGGTTCGCTCCGGTGGCAACGATCACCAATGGCGATTCAATTTCAAATTGCTTTCCCCCCAATTGGCCCACCAAACCGTTCAACCTTCCGTTTTGATAGCGCGGCCCTTGGGCAACAAAACCAGGCAGGAACCGCGCCCCCGACTCTTCAGCATTCAGGCGGAGCCCATCGTCCAGCAAATAGCGAGGGATCACCCAGCCCAGACCGGACTGTGAATGTTCATCCTGATAGAAAGTGACGCTGGTGCCTTCGCCATTCGGGTAGTGTAAGCAGGCGCCCCGATATTCCCTGCCATGGGATCGAATGAATTCCCCTAACCCCATTGCGTTCAGCAGTCCTTCCACACCCGGTCCCAACCCATCACCGCAGGGTTTATCCCTTGGGAACTGCGCCCCATCGACTAATAATACATCCGCGCCAAATCGTGACAGCCAGTAGGCTGCGGTCGATCCGCCAGGCCCCGCTCCAACTACCAGAACATCACAGCGCATACCCTGGCAATCTCCTAGTGCTTGGCGGGATAAATGAACCTTCAGTCAGACCATCTACGCCAAGCTACGGTTGGTGGAGGTCAACGATGGTGCTGCGACGAATAAAGGCAGGCGCTTCCCCCAATGTGATGGATTGAGAAACACCTGCCTTATCAATAAATGAGACAGTGACCCAGAGCTGTTGCTCTGCTTATATTATAGTCTTTAACCTTTTGGAAACTATCTTGAAATTTTCGTTATATGTTGAAGTTATTCTTTCTAACCTTCACTCATTGATCCTGGCCTCGATCAAGCGCCGCAAAGAGGTGATGGCCCGAAACTGCAGAGCTTTCACTGCGGTGGCCGACTTCCCCATGATGTTGGCTGTCTCGTCGATGGATCGCTCGTCAGAAAACCGTAGTGCCAGGACATGCTGCTGCTCCGGTGTTAATTCCTGCAGGGCATCCACGACCTGCTGTTGCACCCATTCATCCTCGAAAGATTCCTCTGGATGCTGCTTTCCCGGCAGGTCATAATCCTCACTATCGACGGGTTCGATCGCATGCGCGTATCGTGATCGCAGGTGATCATTGATTAAATTTGATGCGGTCCCGTAAAGCCAACCGCGCAAGTTTTGAGAAGGACCGCTTTTTTTGTTTAATGCATCGAGTAAACGTAGAAAGACTTCCGATGTAATATCTTCGCTGATCTGGTCGTCATTCAGGCGATAACGGACATACCGGTACACTTGCGGATAGTATAGGTCATGTATTTCCGCAAGCGCCTTTGAATCTAATCGCTGAGCGCGAGTCAATAGTTCCACAGTTGGCATCGGGGCTTCACGCCGGACCGGTCGGGTGTCAGGTTCTCTACTTTGCCGGTTAAGCTTTCCAGTGAATTGCATTGTATCTAGAGACGTGCGATTTGTCTATTATCGTAAATCTATAGGACATGCTCAGATTGAAGGAGAATAGGGTCTGACTGCCCTTCTCTTTTTGAACAGCCCCACCCACCCAATTTCACCCTTAACTGCGTTACTTCTAATCTAATTAAGTCGCAATTTTGATCCAAAAGTTACGGGGAGTACACTGTGCCCATATGATTTGTGATAAAAGTCACATCGAGCAGTACTGATCGATGTTAGGATTAATTACGGATGGGAAGCAGTCTCGGATTTACGCGGTCTTTGAGCGCCAAACCTTTGTGTGGGATATTCTGACCCAAGGCAAAAATAAACGACCATCATGAGAATCGGTGGACAGGTGGATGGATGAAAATCGCTTTACTGGTAGGAGTTCTGGCATTAATCGCCGTGGTGGGAGTGGGGTTATATGTCACAGACTTCACTGCCTACATGGGAAGCAACCCCTCCACATGCAACAACTGCCATGTAATGGATGCCGTCTACGAGGGCTGGTACCACGGCGGTCATCAAGATTGGGCTACCTGCAACGACTGCCATACCCCGCACGCGTTCATTCCGAAATACCTCGTCAAAGCGCAATCTGGCTACCATCACGTTACGGCGTTCATCTTTGGCAATTATCCGGATGCGATTCGCGCCAAGGAATCCTCACGCAAGGTCGTACAACAAAACTGCATCCGCTGTCACGCTGAAACCGTCTCTAACATGCTCGATAGCTCGATGGAGTTTGACCGGTACTGTTTCGACTGCCACCGGAGCGTGGCGCATGGCGAGCGTGGCATCTCGCTATTACCGTACAGGCACTCTGAGGAGATGAAGTAATGAAGGGAAAATCTACTGTATTTATACTAAGTGGGATTATCATCGTCCTGGCTGCCGCACTGGCGCTGGTGCTCATCTTCATTAAGAACCAGCCGGAGCAGGTCCGCGGCGTGTCTCCCCTGGTAACCATTGAAAATCAGGAGCCTGACTCAGCCAAATGGGGCGTCAATTTCCCCAACCAGTATTCCACCCTGCAGCTCACAGAGAGCAACAACACCCGCACCACTTACGGCGGATCGGAGAAAATTTCAAAGCTGGAGCAGGATCCACGCCTGTTGGAGCTCTTTGCTGGCTACTCATTCAGCAAAGAATACAACGAAGACCGCGGTCACCTGAACAGCCTGACGGATGTCCGGGCAATCAAACGCATCAACGAGAAATCCCCCGGCACCTGCTATTCGTGCAAGAGCGCCGACAATCCTCGCCTATGGAACGAGATGGGCATGGCAGAGTTCGACAAAACCCTGTTCAAAGACCTCGGTCAGCATATCGATGAGCCCATCGGCTGCGCCAACTGCCACGAGGCCAACACCATGCGCCTGGTCGTCACCAACCCGGCGTTGGACGAAGCCCTGAAAGCGCAAGGCAAGGATTGGCGCACTTTCACAAGGCAAGAGATGCGCACGGTCGTGTGCGCCAACTGCCATGTGGAGTATTATTTCGCTGGGGATGGCAAATATCTCACCTTCCCCTGGGAGGGCGGCACACACATCGAAAACATCGCCCAGTATTACGCCGATGAGGGATTCAAAGATTGGGATCACCCGCAGTCCGGAGCAGCGATGATTAAAATTCAGCATCCGGAATACGAGCTCTTTACCGCCGACAGCACCCACTACAAAGCCGGGGTTGCCTGCGCCGACTGTCATATGCCCTACACCCGGGACGGCTCCGCAAAATTCTCCACTCATGATGTCAAGAGCCCCCTGCTCAATGCAGAGAACGCTTGTGGGGCATGCCATACCGATGTCGATTATGTGACCACGCGTGTGGCAATCATCCAGGAGCAGGTCCACCAAACAATGGGTGCAGCGGAGGATGCATTGGTCGCCGCAATCAAAGCCATTGAAGCTGCCGCAGGGACACCGGGCGTGGATGAAGGCCTTCTCGCCGAAGCCCGCAGCCTTCACCGCGAGGCTCAGCTGCGCTGGGACTTCATCGCCGCCGAGAACAGCATGGGCTTCCACAACCCAACAGAAGCCCTGCGCATCCTGGCCGCGGCAACCGACATGGCGCGGCAAGCCCAGTTGAAAGCCATGCAGGCTGCCGGGACCGCCACCATCATTCAGACCAGCAGCCAGTAGCTTCGCGACCAGGCATTTAAGCGAAAAAAACAAGACCGGTTCCAAAAGCGGTCTTGTTTTTCATTCTGAGGGGCTTTGCGCCCAATCTTTCAGCACGTCTTCATTGAGAATTTCAATTTGCCGGCGGTACACCCGAATGGCTCCACTGCGCTGTAGCTGCTGCAGAGAGCGCGCCACCACCTCCCGCACGGTCCCCAAACGAGCAGCCATCTGATCCTGGGTCAGCCGGTTGGACGCCTGCCCCGATAATTGCTCCTCCGAAAGCTGGCAGATCAACCGTGCCAGTCGGTTGGTCACCTGGTAGAAGGACAGCTCTTCTACTTTGGTCACCAGCATGCGCAGGTTTGTGCTCAAGCTCATGATAACTGCCCGGCACATCTCCGGGTGCTGTTCCATCGTGCTGCGGATCACTCCAGCATCGATAATCCAAATATCACACTTCTCGAGGGCAGCAGCGTTCACCGGGTTGCGACCGTTATCGAAGACCGGGACCTCGTTGAATGTAGAGCCCTCCTCACTGGTATTGATAATCAGCTCTCTCCCCTGTGGAGAAAGCTTGAAAAGCTTGACGCTTCCCCGCTCAATGATATGCAACCCGGCGCACGGCTCCCCCTCCCAGAAGATAATCTCCCCGCGCTCGTACCGGCGCAGAGAGATACCCGGAACCAGAGAGGAGAGCGCATCGTCGCTGAGACTCGAAAAATAATCTACCCGCCGGATGGTGCCAATCTTTTCAGACGAACTCGTTGGAATGTTTTGCATACGCTTTGCACCCACCAATGATTTGTGGACACATATTATAAGGTAAAATTATCGGACAACCCTCAGTCTGGATGTGCCTATGCCCGAAGTCGCTGAACTGGCTAAAACCGAAGAAGCCCTGAAAGACCTGGATGACCCCAGGCTTTTTGTCAACCGCGAGCTCGGCCTGCTGGAATTTCAGCGTCGTGTTCTCGAAGAAGCCCAGGACGGGAATAATCCTTTATTAGAGCGGGTAAAATTCCTCTCCATCGTTGGCTCCAACCTGGACGAATTTTTCATGGTGCGCGTCGCCGGTTTGATCAAGCAGATCGATGCCGGGGTGTTGGACCTCCCTCCGGACGGGATGACCCCGGCTGAGCAGCTTGCAGCGATCCGCAGGGTCTCCCAACAGATCATGTCAAACGCGCGCGCCTGCCTTCAGGAGATCATCATACCTGCCCTCAATAAAACCGGCATCCATATTTTGGAATATTCCAAACTGGATGAGCGGCAGAAAGCCAGCGTGGATGCCTATTTTGAGGAAGTGGTGTTCCCGGTTCTGACCCCACTGGCTTTTGACCCCGGACACCCATTCCCGCATATCTCGAATTTAAGCCTCAATCTGGCAATTTTAATCTGCGACGAGGATGGTGAAGAGCACTTCGCCCGGATAAAAGTTCCAGGGTCGCTGCCACGCCTGGTACCGATCAAGCGATCCTCCGGAAGCGTGCGCAAAGATGGCACCGTCCCCTACCACCATTATTTCGTCTGGCTCGAACAGCTGATTGCTGCCAACATCGCTTCTCTCTTCCCGGGGATGGAGATTTTGGAGGTGCACCCCTTCCGGGTTACCCGGGACGCCGACTTGGAGATCCAGGAGCTCGAAGCCTCGGACCTTCTCGAGACCATGGAGCAGAGTGTGCGCCAGCGCCGGTTTGGCGCCGTGGTGCGCGTCACGGTGAACCCCGATCTACCCGATCATATCCGCAACATACTGATCGACAATCTGGAGCTGGATACCCACGATATCTATAAGCTGGATGGCCCCTTGGGGTTAAGCGACCTGATGCAGCTCTACAGTATCGACCGTTACGACCTGAAAGACACGCCCTTCAAGCCGCCGATACCCTATCTTCTCAGGAACGAAAATAACGATGGCAGCATATTCAATGCCATTCGCCGGGAAGATATTCTGCTCCACCACCCGTATGACTCCTTCACACCGGTGGTTGATTTCCTGCGGGCAGCCGCTCGAGACCCGGATGTGCTGGCCATCAAACAGACCCTGTACCGCGTGGGGAGGAATCCCCCGGTCGTGCAGGCTTTGCTGGAAGCCGTGGAGCAGCGCAAACAGGTGGCTGTCTTAATGGAGCTCAAGGCACGCTTCGATGAAGAGAGCAACATCGAGTGGGCAAAGAAACTGGAGAAAGCCGGGGTGCATGTGATTTACGGCTTGCTCGGGCTGAAGACGCATTCCAAGGTGGCTCTGGTTGTGCGCAAGGAGGGCGATGGCATCCGCCGTTATGTCCATTTAGGCACAGGCAACTATAACGCTGTGACAGCCCAGCTTTACGAAGACCTGGGCATGTTTACCTGTGACCCGGAGATCGGCGCCGATGCAACTGACCTGTTCAACTATCTGACCGGCTATTCCAGCATTAAGAAATATCGCAAGCTGCTGGTCGCCCCGATCAACATGCGCGAGCGTTTGGTAGAGCTCATCCGCCGTGAGATCGACCACCAGAAGGCTGGCATAAAAGGGCAATTAATCTTCAAAGTGAACTCATTGGTGGACCAGCCAATGATTGAGGAGCTGTATCGGGCTTCGCAAGCCGGTGTAAAGATCGAATTATTGGTGCGCGGCATCTGCTGCCTGCGACCAGGAATCAAAGGCATCAGCGATAATATCCGAGTCACCAGCATTGTTGGGCGATTCCTGGAGCACAGCCGTATTTACTACTTTAATAATGGCGGTAAAGAAGAAATTTACCTGGGCAGCGCCGACCTGATGCCGCGCAATATCAACCGGCGTGTGGAAGTTTTATTCCCGGTCCGAGATGCGCGCTTGATCCACTATTTGACCACCGATTTGCTCAAGACCTATCTATCGGATAATGTCAAAGCGCGCCGCATGCGATCCGATGGCAGCTATGAGCGGGTGAAGCCGCAGGGAAAAGATCTCACTTTGAATATCCAGGAGTGGCTGCTGCAGTACCATCACCGGCTGTACAAGGACTGACCCTCAATGCCAGAACTTTTATTGAATCCACAACAGCGCCAGCAGATCGAAAAGCTGGTTGCAGGGAATGCAACCGATACTATCCGCCGCCGCGCCCGCCTCATGCTGCTGCTCGATGACGGGCAGCCCACCCGGCAAGCAGCACAGGCAGTTGGCATAACCCCGGGTCGGGCGAGGCACTGGCGGGGTTTGTTCCACTCGAAAGGGATGAAGATTTTTCCTGGTGTAGAACCTCAGGATGCGCCTGCCTATCCTCCGGAAGAACCTTCGGTGGCTGAGCCGGATCTTCACATTGAACCGTCCTCTCCCCCCTCTGATTTTCTGACAGATGTCACCAATCTGAAATCCCCTGGAGTACTGCCGGATGACCTGCTTTCGGAAGCGGGTCGTAAAGTGCTGCGCTACCACTTCGGCCAGATGCTGCTGCATGAAGTCGGCACACGGCTGGGTGAAGATATCGAAGAGCTGCATGACATGCGGGTCGCCACCCGGCGCATGCGGGCGGCATTTGAGGTTTTCGCCGACGCATTTACCAACAAAGCGCTCAAGAAGCTCCTCAAAGACCTGCGCGCGACCGGTCGCTCACTGGGGAAAGTGCGCGACCTGGATGTCTTTATCGAAAAGGCGATGCATTACGAAGAAGCTCTCCCTGCCGAAAGACGGGCCGACCTGGAGCCCTTACTGGCAAGCTGGGGCCAGGAGCGCGAGCTCGCCCGTACCCAGATGGTCGTCTATTTGGATAGCAACAAGTACGCGGATTTCAAGCAGGAGTATTCCGAGTTCCTCAGCACCCCCTTTGCCGGCGCACGCCAACAGCCGGAAGATATTCTCGCGCCCAAGAGGGTGCGGGAGATTGCACCGGTTTTGATTTATACCCGCCTTGCCAGTGTGCGCGCCTTCGATTCTATCCTTGAAAATGCCTCCCTGGAGCAGTTCCATGCCCTGCGCATCGAGTTCAAGAAGCTGCGCTATACGGTGGAGTTTTTTCGAGAGGTCCTGGGCGAAGAAGCCCGCGGGGTGATCAACGACTTGAAGACCATCCAGGATCATCTGGGTGACCTCAACGACGCCCAGGTAGCCACGCAAATCTTGCGCGATTTTCTGACCAAGTGGGATGATCAGCAATCTGCTCTGCCGGTCAGCCAGCGAAAGAGCCCGGAGGCGATCCTGGCATACCTGCTGTATCGTTATACAGAGCGCGAGATGTTGATGCAGACCTTCCAGGAAAAATGGAAGCTCTTCAACCAGCCAGATTTTCAGCACCGTCTGGCTCTGGCGGTTTCAGCTTTATAACCTCTTCTTCCCCACCGGCATCGAGGCTGGAGTCATTTCCAGCCACGCCTGCGATGGTCTCCAGGTCGTATCCCTGCAGGAACATCTGGGCAAAAGCCTCCGGCAGCCCTTTCCGGCGGACTGCATCGGCAGCCCGCTCCACATCGTATTCGACCCGGTAATGCTGGACAGCGAGACCTTTTTTATTAATAACCATCGTGGCATAACAGGCGCGCGGGTCGCCGTCCCCCGGGCGACCGACGCTGCCGGTGTTGATCACCCACGACTGCCCCACCAGGCGGGCGAAAGGCTGGTGCGAATGCCCGCAGATCATTACATCTGTGCGCGCCATACGCACCAGCTCAGCCAGCCGTTCATCGGGCGTATCCGGCGTCAGGTGTTCTTCGATCGAACCCGGGCTGCCGTGGGTCAGCAGGACCCGCCAGCCGGCGATCTTCATGCGGACTTCCTCCGGTAGTTTCGCCAGGTAGCGCCGGTTATCCGGGATCAGCTCCTGGTGCGCCCACTGAAATGCCAGGAATTTATCCGGCAGCTTGCTATTCCGCCACTTGTTCTCTTTTTTGGGGAAATGGACGACTTTCAAGTCGTAGTTGCCGACAATGCTGACCGCATCCGCCTGGCGCAAGCGCTGGATCACCTCGTTCGGAAAAGCTCCATAGCCGACGAAATCGCCTACATTCCAGATCTTCTGAATATCTAGAGCGTGGATATGGGCGAATACAGCTTCCAGGGCAGGCAGATTCGCATGCACATCCCCTATCAAGGCGACTTTCATAAGGTTGACTCGGTAGCTCTTTACGAAGGATGCTGCGGCGTGCGGTCCAGCAGCGCCTTATCCGCGCCGCGGTCAATCTCCCAGGGGTAGACGATATGTGCATCTGTTATCGCCGAGTAATAGTCCGGACGAATGCTGCCGAATAGATTGCGGTAGGGATTGAAGTGCAGCACGCAGGTGAACGGCATTGCGCCTGCCGACGACACCCGGTTCTTCACCGAAGTAATCGTCCTGCCAGACCCCCATACATCGTCGACGACCAAAGTGCGCCTCCCTTTGAGCAAGCTCTCATCCGGGAACTGGATAAACTTGGGCCAGGCCATCAGGCGCATCTTTTCCATCTCCAGCTGGGCAGGGAAGTCCACCGCCGCGGTGAGGATATGGGTAATTCCCATCGCCTCTGCCAGCAATCCGCCCGGGATGATCCCGCCGCGCGTGATCATCACCATGGCATCGAATTCACCCTCAAATTGTGGCAGCATGTAGTCGATCAAGCGGTCGACATCCGACCAGGTAAGCATCTCATGGCGCGCTGGTTGCATCCCGTTCTCCTTCTTTGACCTGTCATTAGGAGATCCACCTCTCCCGAATTTTCGGTCAGGTTCTAAACCCTATTATAGCAAAGACATTGGATTAACTTCGACCCGCCAATCTCCCAATGTTTTACCCCGAAACAAGGAAGCGGGATCGGGGCCGCGTACGACGATCTGCCAGCGATAGTAACCTCCCACGCGGGCAAAGAAACACGGCGCCGGGCCGATCAACTCTGTGGATGAGCGCTGCCCCTCTTTGATCCAGGTCCTCACCTGCTCAGCCAGCCTTTGGGCCTGCGCCTCGGCCTTATCTGCATTCATATGGCGGTATTCGAGCCGCACCAGGCGAGTGAAGGGTGGGTAGCCGAGCATGCGCCGGTAGTTCAGCTCCTGGCGGTAGAATTCATCATAACTGTGTCCCGCCGCAGCCCGGATGACATAATGTTCGGGCTGGAAAGTTTGGAGCACCACCTTACCTCCCAGAGGGCTGCGACCCGCCCGACCGGCGACCTGGGTGAGCACCTGGAAGGTGCGCTCGGCGGCTGTGTAGTCCGGTAAGCCCAGGCCGACATCCGCCAGCACTACTCCCACCAGCGTAACCAGGGGCAGGTCCAGACCTTTCGCCAGCATTTGGGTGCCGATCAGCACGTCCGCCCGGTGAGCGCTGAACGTGCTCAAAATCTCATCGTGAGCGCCCTTCTTGCGGGTAGCTTCAGCATCCCAACGCAGGGTGCGGGCATTCGGATACTGCGCCTGCACGGCTGCTTCGACCGTTTCTGTGCCGGTGCCGAACTGGCGGATGCGAGTCCCGCCGCATTCGGGGCATTTCTCGGGCATCTTGCGCTTGTACCCGCAGTGGTGGCAGGTCAGCAATTCCTGTGGGCTGTGGAATGTAAGCGGCAGGTCGCACCTCGGGCACTTGACCGCGTAGCCGCAGTCGCGGCAGAAAACATAGGTGGACGTGCCGCGCCGGTTCAAGAATAAGATCGCCTGCTGCCCGTGGGACAGCACATCGTCGAGTGATTGGGAGAGCGAGCGGCTGAAAATCGAACGGTTGCCGGCTCTCAGCTCCTGGCGCATGTCTACCACCTCCACCGGCGGCAGGTCGATCACATCGGCCTGTCCCTCCAGCTCCCGGTAGCGGGAAGCCAGCCCGAGCTTCTCAGCCTGAGCCTGGACCGCCTGGCGGTGGGCCATAATGCGCTCGGGTAAGTGCAGGTACTGCCATCCACCCTGGCGGACCTGGTATGTCTGGGTGATTTCAGGGGTAGCAGAGCCGAAGATGCAGGCGGCGCCAGTCAGCTGCGCGTAAATAGCAGCTGCCTCCTGTGCATGGTAGAAAGGCGGGTCGCTCTGGTAATAAGACGAGTCGTGGCACTCGTCCAAAACGATCAGCCCAACCTTAGGCAGGGGGGTGAACAAAGCGCTGCGTGGTCCGACAACTAAATCCAGCTCGCCGGCGCGCGCCCGGCGCCAGGTATCGTAGCGCTCCCCGGGGGAAAGCCCGGAGTGCACCAATCCGACACGCCCTGGGAAGCGGGATAGAAAGCGGCGCACGGTCTGGGGTGTCAGGGCGATCTCCGGCACCAGGATGATCGCCTGCCTGCCCAATTGAAGGGTGCTCTCGGTGGCGCGCAGGTAGATTTCCGTCTTCCCCGACCCGGTGACGCCGTGCAGCAGATATGGCGCGGGGACGTTTCCGGGCACCGCCTGGAGCATGCCTGCCTGGACGGCGTCCAGGCAGATGAGCTGGTCGGCGGTCAGGTCGGGCGGCGTGGATGGCTGGAAATCGACCGCCTCGAGCGGATCGCGCCAGGCTTCTTCCTCCCCAAGCTCCACCAGACCCAGCTCAGCCAGCTTGTGCAGGTCTGCCAGGCTGCCGCCGCTCTCGGCGTACACCCAAGCGACATCCACCGGTCCTCCCTCTCGCAGCAGGAACCGCAGCATCGCCTGGCGGCGCGCGGTTGCCTGGGAGCCTTCTTTGCCCAATCGCGGCAGAGATGCTTCAACTGCCTGCGCATCGGCGCAGATCCGGGCTGTGCGCACCCTTTTTGGACGCACGCTCGGAGCCCGGAGCACCGGCTGGTCGGATAGCCAACCGAGTTTGACCAACCGGCGCGCAGACGGGCGCCAGTCTACCCGCGGCAGCGCCTGGTCGATCTGCCGCCCGCGCAGCGGGCCGCGCTGCTCTATGAGGCTCAGCAGGCGCTCCTGCAGATCGGTCAGACCCGACCGGCCCACAGCGGGTTCAATCTCTTGGATCGAATACAGGCTGTCTGCCTGCTGGCCCAGCCCTGGAGGCAGCATCAGGTCGATCAATTGTGAGAGGTGAGATAGGGTGCTGTCCGCCAGCAGGCGAGCCAGCTCGATCTGGGCTGGCGTGAGCACGGGGATTGGGTCGATCAGCCTGGAGACCACTTTCGTCTCGGCTACTTCGGGCGTGCTCACGGGTCGCAGCACCACCCCCTGCACCTGCTGGCGACCGAACGGCGCCTCTACCAGGTGACCTGCCCCCACACGACCCTCCAGCTCTGGAGGCAGGTGGTAGTGGAAAACGCCCGACACATGCGAGACGTTGACAGCAATCTCTACAAAGACCGGCATGGGTTATTCTTCTGCACGCCCAGTATGCGCAGGGATCAGCGAGACCCGGTCGATGCGCAGCCCGTCCATTTTCTCCACGCGCAGGCGCACGCCTTCCCCCTCGACGACATCATTCACCCGCGGGATGCGTCCCAATCTGCCCAGTACGTAGCCGGCGATCGTATCGTAATCCGGGTCCACCAGGTTTAGTCCAAGCGAATCGTTGACATCTTCGATCAGCGCCAGTCCATCGATCCCGAACGTGCCGTCCGGTAGCTTTTCGATCTTCGGCGTCATGGTATCGAAAGGATCGCTGACCTCTCCGACGATCTCTTCCAGCAGGTCTTCCAGCGTGACCAGCCCGGCCGTGCCGCCAAATTCGTCCAAAACGATGGCAATGTGCTGGCGATGCTGGCGGAACTGCTGCAGAAGGATGCTCACGGAGATGGTCTCCGGGACATAGATCGCCTCTTTTACCAGGCTGCGAGCCGTGCAATCCTGGCAGTCCGGAGATTGCATAGCGCGCAGCAGCTCTTTGACATGCAGGACACCCAGGATCTGGTCCAGGCTGTCTTCGTATATGGGGAATTTGGTGAAAGTGGATTGGGTCGCCAGGGCGATGATCTCATCCAGCGGCGTATCGGCTTCCACGCCCACCACCTCCATGCGCGGGATCATCACCTGGCGCACCACTAGCTCCCCCAGGTCGAAGATGGCGTGCAGCATCTCCCTCTCGGGGGTTTCAATAATGCCGCCCACTTCGGATTCGTTCAGGATCTGCTTGATTTCGTCGACCGTGTGATAGGTGAGGTGCTCGCCTACCATTCGCAGACCCAGCAAGGACAGTATTTGCTGGGTAGCCCAGTCAAGCACATTGATGAACCACTTAAAGATGGTGCTGAACAGGTGCATCGGCCTTGCGGCAACCAGTGCGTACTTCTCTGGGTTGTACAGGGTCGCCACTTTGGGCACCTGCTCCCCAAGGACCACGTGCAGGCTGGTAACGATGATCAGGGAAAGCACCAGCGGGAGGACGGCGATGACCGGCGCCAGCACCCGGTAGCTCGTGGGTAGATCGATGCCTTCGAAATAGGGAGCCAGCAAACGCTCGAATGTGTTCTCTCCAATTGCACCCAGGGCCAGGCTGACAATGGTGATCCCCAGCTGGGAAGCAGCGATCAGGCGGTCGCGTGCAGCAGGGTTCTCAAGCCAGGTTTTTACGATCTGGGCCGAGGGATTATTCGCATTCTCCAGTGTATCGATCCTGGATCGCCGCGAAGCGACGGTGGCGAACTCCACGCTGACAAAAAAACCGTTCAATGCCACCAGGACCAGGATGAGAACGAAGCTCCAGAACAACATGGGTTGAGCCTATCAATGAACAGAAAGTGACCGCGCTAAGCTCCCCGAGATCGCAGTACCGCCGCAGCTCCATAGCCGACTACCTGGCTGAGGTCTCC
>Ga0209253_10001729_pt1 | contig 19256 bp, 14 predicted proteins | sample FrelakmetBRP12BR_FD_187145 | JGI IMG/M metagenome (GOLD analysis project Ga0209253, IMG submission 187145) | Freshwater lake sediment microbial communities from the University of Notre Dame, USA, for methane emissions studies - BRP12 BR (SPAdes)... | ecosystem: Environmental > Aquatic >... | reverse complement strand
TCGATTCCTGTTGCCTACCTATGTAAAAGGTGCAAATGGGATCATGTTCTTATTTTCCGTGACGGATATGCGAACACTTTCGCATTTCGATGATTGGTTGCCAATTTTACGCAATTATGATTCTTCGATTCCGATCATGCTGGTGGCTTCGAAAATAGACCTCAAGCACCTTCGCCGCGTACAACAGCATGAAGCTTCTGAAATAGCGCGTTCCCGAGGATGTAGCGCCTATGTGGAAGTAAGTGCAAAGGATGGTATTAATATAGAGGAAGGTTTTGATACTTTAACAAAATTAATGTGGAGTTATGCACAAAGAAAAGGAAGGTAGGAAAAGCATTTTAAGCGTTTTTTGTGAAAGGATATAATTCAAGTTCGGGAAAAAGGGAGTCATTTGCTTCAATCTTGCCTAAAAACGCCCACTCACCTTCTGGGATGATTTTGCCATTCGTGTAATTAATTAAAATATCGTGCAAACGGTTAAAATTCTCATAATGAAGGGCAATGCGATTTTCTGCATAGTCCCGGGCAGACCATGTTGTGATGAGGAATTGCCAGTCACTACTTTCCAACAGTAATAATTCCCGTGCAAGTTGTTTTAATATCCTTATAACACTCGGATCACTCGATTGGTAGTATTTAGAAACCAGTTCTTCATTTTTTGCTTCACATTCATATACTTTTTCCCAGGCCCATGTGGTCCAAGAATTTAACCACACCCAGTGACTCGAACCTTGTCCCCATGATCCTTCTGTAATCTGGCAGACCTTATCAGGGGGAAATTGTTCCATGTATAATCGTGTATTGGTTAATTCGATTTCCGGATCGTCTTCCATCCATTTAAGGACTCGATTAAGCCACCAAGGACCCTCAAACCACCAATGACCGAATAATTCAGTGTCATAGGGAGCAACAATAATACCTGGAGTTCCTGTTTTCTTTTTATGTTCTCGCAAAACTTTTTTGACCACATTTAAAAAGTCACTTGCATTCTCATCCAATTTTTTCGACACATCATCCACCCAATAAAGCATTTTATTTCCTAGATCCACCTTGGGACCTGTCACCTTCCAATAGCGTAAGCCTCCGGGATAATGCTTTTTGTGAAAATCAAGATATTCCGAACATCCGGGATAGCCGTGTTCCCCGCTCCACACTAAAATTCCGGTTTTTTGATCTCGAGTAAAAAATCCCACAGGCGAATCTGTACTTTTAGAAGAAACCAAGTATGATTCATAGGGAGTTTTCTCGAAATTGGTAGGTAATTCCTTATATTGTTTAGCGAATTGCTTCCAAAGTTCTTTTAATAACGGGAATCGTGCTGCATACACTCCTTGAGATAAACCTCCGAGTAAAAGTGCTGTATCGATAAAAAAATATCGCAAACCGTTTTTTGCTAGGAAATACTCAATCCCAGGTCGTTCGAATTCCTCTCCCGTAACGGGGTTCTTCCATTTGTATCCCGGGCGATAAGCACATTCCGGTAACCAGACTCCTGTAGGCTCTCGCAGAAAATGTTTTTTATAATTAGTTACTGCAATATGAAATTGAGCATTTATTGAACTTTCTCTTGATAGAAGAGGGGTATATCCGTGAGTAGCACCGCAAGTAATAATATCCAACAAATTTTTATCTTGGATTTGCTTGAATCCACTTAAAATATTCTTATTGAAGCGATTGATGAATACTTCTTTGATTTTTAGATAGTATTCTTTCCAATACAAGGTGAGTTTAATCCGCTCGGGTTGATACTGGTTCCGTGTAAAGTCCTCGTAGTCATTTTCTGCTGCATCAATTTTTCCATCGAGATATTCAATAAATCCATTTGTAAAACCGGGATGTGTCAACATTTCACATAACACAGGAGTAAGACCCATGGTGAGTTTAGGGGAATACCCTTCATCTAGTAATTTATGGAGTTCCATCAGAATTGGAATATAAGTTTCTGCAGCAGCTTCATTTACCCAATCTGTACCGTGCGGCCAAACTCCGTGATTCAATACCCAAGGAAGGTGGCTGTGGAGAACAAAACAAAAATACCCCAATGGTTCGTTTTTTTGACTCATCTTTCTGATGCCACTAGTGATCCAATGGTTAAATATGGTTACTAAATTATTATTTATCACGAAAAACACAATTGGAAGATCATTTTAAAATTGAGAAAAAATGGAAGATCTCACAGAAATAATTGATAAAGGAAGGATTATAGCTCGCGCTAACCATATCTTAACCCCTGAATTAGCTGCTAAAATCGGGGCGGCACATGGCACTTACATGCATAATAATGGGTATAAAGTACTTGTTGCAGGACGGGATTACTTCAATAATTCTCGCATGCTGAAACGAGCCTATCTTTCGGGCGTTATGAGCACGGGTATTAACATCTTAAATTTACACTTCGCACCCGTACCTTTGGTTCAATTTTGCATTCGAAGATTTGGAGCGGATGGAGGAGTATACCTTTCTTCCGGTCATATTTATGAGGGTGATACCGGCATTCGATTTTATGATCCGAGCGGAATTGAATTTCAATTGATTAATTTACAGTCTATTAATCAAATCTTTAAAAATAACAAAATCAAACGGGTGGATCCCCATTCCATTGGAACAATTTCTGATATTTCTCAAACCTTTGACGTATATAAAGGCGCTATTCCACAGCTAGTTGACCGTCAATCTATTTCCAAAGCAAATTTGAAGGTGGTTGTAGATTGTAGTTTTGGACCAACTGGGGATATTACACCAGAGATCCTCAATTCATTAAATGTTTCCGTAATCGCTTTAAACACGTATTATCGACCATTGCGAGATAGAATGATTCCCGATCTTGATTCCATCCGGGATACTTCAGCGATTGTGAAAGCAGCAGATGCGGATCTAGGTGTAGTATTTGATTCGGATGGATCACGTTTACTAGTTTTTGATGAAACAGGAACTCTGATAGATTTTGAGGACTTAATCATGCTGATCATAAGCAATGACGAGTATATCATGAAAAATAAGGACAATCCAATTATTACTACTTCGTGTTGCTCAAGGATTATTGACCAGTATACAACCACCTTTGGATATACAATGCGCAGAGTAATAAATTTACCTGGTGAGATATCAACCAAATTAAAACAAGAACGAGGAGTATTTGGCGCAGCAGACACCTTTAAATTCTATTTTCCCATTTATGGAGCTTTCCCAGACGCAACTTTCACATTACTAAAGCTCTTAGAAATTTTAGCAAACAAGGGGGAACCATTAAGCTCACTGGTGCGAAACTTTCCAAAAATGATCAAAGTTTACCAGTCTATTAATGTGGATAAACGGACTTTAATCAATTTTCGTCAAATCATCAAAGAACGATTGAAATCAGAAAATCTATTGATCTTAGATACACTAATCGGTGTAAAAATTGTATTTGAAGAAGGCACAAAAGAAAAGGGAATGCAAGCGTCTTGGGTCCAGATACGCCCTTCCCTTCACCGAAATTCCGTTATTATTTCCTCAGAAACCCCAGATCCCGAGAGTTCAGAACAGCTAATTAAAAAAATTGAGAACATCCTAAAATCTGCAAAAAAAATAAAACCCTCAAAAAAAGATGAAACGATTAGTTACCATATCACCTCGAATTGAGGTAAAGTGCTGTTTTTCTCTCTTGATGGTGTTATTTTATTTCTTTATTCTTTCATTTGCCTGAATCGTACGGGAATCAAGAATTACGCCATCTTCAATCACCGCACGGGGACCCAAAATTGATTCTGTTCGGATAATTACATTATTTCCAACCTTGCATCCATTAGCAATTACCGATTCAGTAATCGTGCAATTTTGGCCAATAGTAACATCATTCCAAATGACCGATCGTTCAATTCGAGTCCCATTCCCGATTCTCACATTATCCCCAATCACATTCAATGAATTTAAAAGGACATTTTCCCCAAAATGAATGTTTTTTCCCAGGCACACTCGGGGATTGATTTGGGAACTACTAGGAATAATCAGATCCGAATGAAGCCATATTTTTTGCCCTGGTCGTTCAGTGCCATTCGGAAGAATAGGCCATCCGTACTCACGTAAAATGTCCCAATTAGCCCATAAATAGGTTTTAGGATTCCCAATATCCATCCAATAATATTTTTCATTAAAACCGAACAATCGGTAGTTGTTTTCAAGCAAATAGGGAAAAATTTCGCTTCCAAAGTCCATGAAGTCTGTTTCCATTATCACTTGTTGGGCTATTTTCTTTTGGAAACAATATATTCCCGTATTGATTGTGGGAAGGGCTTGATTCTCATGAGTTAAGCTCGATATAAAAATCTCATGAGCACTGGGTTTTTCCATAAATAATTTTACCCTCCCATCCGATTGAAGAACTGTATTTCCATATTTTGACGCAAATTCGTCAATTGGCTTCATGGAAACAGTTGCTTCGGCTTGTTTTTCTATGTGATAATTCAGGAAATTCTTCATTGGCAGATTAGTAACGATATCCGCCATTGAGACAATAAAATTGTCGGTGTTGATCAAATTCCATACTTTTCGGACTGCATCTGCAGTTCCTTGGGAATTGTTATATGGAATTTCCAATTTGAATTCGGGATCTTTTTGTATTTCGGGAGTCCATCTCTTTATTAAATAATTACGCACAATTTCTCCCATATGCTTCACGCAAACAATAATATGCTTAATACCCGCAAAGCGTAAATGATCAATCGCGAAATCAATCATCGGTTTATTAGTGACTTGTACAAGTGGTTTGCATATCTCTGTGGTGAGGGGCTGTAAACGGGTGCCCAATCCTCCAGCTAATACTACTGCACTCCATTTCGGTTCCAATACCATTTCACTCCCAAAGATATCAATTCGGTTAAGAAAAGACTTTCTTAGCTCAATAAGCAAAAATGCATTATAAATAATGGTAATAGAAAATTTTTTTACTCTCTACCAGAAACTGTAATTTTTAGAGGGGGGGCAATTTTTTCTATGAAATATTTAATACCATAGGGGATTGCATTAAATTCGGAAAAGAAATTTTCGTAGTTTATGATATTCTTTTCCATGTCTACCGAGCAAAGGATATTACCCTCTTCATCCAACTGATAGTTAATCTCGGGTAAATTATTGTTTGCTAAAAGGAGATTTCTATAAAGCTCTAATTCTACTCCTTTCGGAATTTCATCAAAAGATGCGATTATAGCCGTAATTACGACCCAATTCTTTTTGATAGCAACGTTAATATGGAAATTCAGGTCTCCAATCTTAAATGGGACTAACAGATAATCCTCTCTTTGCAAGAAATTAATACCTTCTTTTTCTAAAAATTTACGAATTTTATTCACTTCGATCAACCTAATTCGAGTTTAGTGCTAGTTAATAAATTGCGAATTTGCCCTATTAAATGGTTCTCCTTATAGGGATATTTTTTAGCTTTCCTCCCCAATTTCCTAAAAATTAGATACGCAACTTCATCCACTCCCATTTTCTCCAATTTGGACAGTTGTTTTTGAAAGTCCCCTCTTTTCAAAGGTACTAGCACATTCGTTTTCAAGAAGATTTCCGATTCCTGATCCGCGTATTCTCGGATACGCTGTTCGATGATTTTGGCAACACGGTTAATATAATCTAGCATCTCTTTCTCGTGTTCGTAGCGGATATCGAATTTCACTTGTTCCGATCGGATGACATCCAATTCTTGTTCCAGGTCTTTTTTCGAGGTTTTTTGAGCTTCTAGCACGCTTTTTTGCAGGATGGTTATCGCTTTCTTACTAAGCCGATTCATCAGAAATCCTGGCAATCGCTCCTGACGCTCAAGTATAGACAATTCAGATTTAATTTGATCAGTTTTTTTTACTTGTACCGTCTGGGATTTTAGGTTCGGATGCGATTTAGTTCTCTCTGGTTTGGATTTTTTTCTTTTGCGTAGAATGTCTTGATATTTACCTTTGGTGAAATCTTCAAAAGAATGTGCATCAAAATAGATGAAGATCCCATCCGCTTTTTCTACAATGCGGGCTTTAACGGTTTTATCCAAGGATTTTATCTGAGATATAAGTGTTTTCGCTTCGTCTTTGGAAGAATAGGATACCAGATCCGAAAAATAAGGTTGTTTATTGAATATTCTCCGGTTTGAAGCATCTGATGAAACCACTTTTTTCCACGCTCTTCTTCCAAACTACTTGCATTCGAATAATTAAGGATATCCTAAAGAAATTTTCCCTATCTCTTATTTCATTGGACTAAAAAAAAAACTCAATTATTCAAAAAATATCAATATAGGTCAGATGCAGGGAATTTTACGAACTGCAAAAGACGATAAAAAATCAAATACAAGAATATATGGATCCATCTGATTCTAAATTTATCTTTTTCATCTTATTTGGATTCAGGAATCGGGATTAAATGAAGCACTAATTCATTAAGAATAAGAAATGCTGCAACAAGTATCCACAATATAAACCGTATAATTTGAAATATCAAGGGTATAGTGAAGAACAAGCGTGTAATATCCGCTAGGAAAAAAATCAATACCACAAAGGTAGAGTTATCCGTTTTCACATATACCCATGAAATTATAAGGCATTGAATTGGAATTAGCAAGAAAAACTCCCAGAAACCAAAATTAGAGACTCCCAAACTCTGGGGATATGATCCAAGTATAAAGGCTATTGGGATATTCCATATGCTCCACAAACCTCCGATAGCAAGCCCCGTATAAATCCAGGATAATTTTTTGAAATTTTCGAGAATTTTTCGTTCGAGGGCTTCCATCTTATTTTTGAGTTTTTTGACCACATGAAGAAACCTGAGCAGTTTGAGTTTTTGGAGTTCTTCAATGTTTTTATGGAATAGAGGAAAAGCATACCCAAACCACCCTAATATCCCAATTAAAGAAAATATTAAGAAAATTCCATTTTTACTCATAAAATTTCCAAATGTAAATGTTGGACCGGAATCTATTAAAGAGAGAAAAATAAATAGCATATTCATAATAATGGGGAGAAATACAGTTGATAGAACCAACCACATAGGTCCTTTTCGGGGATAATAGATACGTATCCAGAAATTCTTGTTATATTCCTTATTTTGATAAGTAAACATGAGTGATAAGGGTGCAATGCTAGGTCCAATTGCGCCGATAAGATAAAAAACATCACGTCCCGTGTTTTGGTCTAAATATCCAAACAAAATTCCAGTTCCAAAAGAAATCCACGAGATGGAGAATGTGATAAGTAGAAACCATTTAAATGAAGAACCTTGATCATTTACCATAATGTGTTCACTGTATGTAAATATAAAAAATTTTTGATGGAAACTATCGTTTAATTGTGTATTAACCTTCTTTACTTTATGTTAATGATTTTATGACTGGTAACTGGATTATGGAAGGAAATTCAGAATTATGGTAGATATTCCAAATAGGATGCGGTTTAGTTGCTTCGGTGTATATTTTAAAATTGTTTGAATCAGCCCCTGCAATTGCTATTCGGATTTTGCTGTTTTCGGGGATTTTCACAGAAATTGGTTCCAATGGAATCCGAATATCATAGATTAGATTCGGTTTTAGCAGTTCTGATTCCGATTTTGTGAAACTACGATAAATCGTCGGAGTTTTATAAGAGTGCTTATTGGTAGATTTCCAATGTATGAGTCGCAGCTGACCTTCTGTCAAATAATATACCTTCCGCTTATTAATTAACTCGAGATATACAAATATCGTACCATCTTCATGCATTGAACTCAATTGAATAATAACATGAGGATGACCAGTGATTTCAAAGGAATCTTTAAATGTTGGAGTGGTAAAAACAATACATTTCTTGTCTTGTTTTCCACGATTAGAATAATTCACGGGATTATCAAATGGGGTATGCCATCGACTGTTCGCACCAGTAGTAGATTTAAAATCTACGCGGTATTCACTTTTTAATCCTTTTAACTCTGGGGGATCTATGGTCAACATGTGTTTATGATTAAAGTATAAAGTCATCATCTGTTGGGTGGGTAATGGCCAAGTTTCAGTAACTTTCCATTTTCCTTCCCCCAAAGTATAATAGTACAATAATCTGGGGATGCTGGTCGGATCTGTTATGGATTTTTTTGCAAACCGAACGTATTCCAGTAGTAGTAACTGTTTATAGGGTAACGAATGGGATTGGGATTTTGAGTTTTTTACTTGTCGTAGATAATTATCCCAAGGACCGATGATTCCTATAAAAGATTTAGAGTAATTTAGGAATCGGTTAATAACAGATGATGCAGTTTTACCGTTATACCAAGATCCAACACTGAACATAGGGGATCTATTTCTACAAATTTCATCCGAATAGTGGGAAACACTTATAGATGAAATATCCACGTTCGATTCCGAGTTAATTTTTTCATCAGAAAATTGAATGGAAAAAAATGAATCATAAATATTTGTGTTAGACTGGTGTTGATGTTTAATGTCGGAAATTCCGAGATGATAAAGCGGATCTTGCACGATTTTTATTTTCTGTAATTCATAATCCCTATTTTTTGAACTCCACGCTTCTACTGCACGTTCGAGAAAAATACCTCCAGGGAAAATTGCTTCTGAATATAGGTCATACGCACCTCCGAATAGGATATTTGCTTTAATTGCTTCATTGTTTATCAAAGCGGAAAATTCGGATGTTGTGGCAGCGTAGTCGGACCCATAAGTGATAATTTTCCCATCAGACCACGGTTGTTGGGTGATCCATTGAATAATTCCGTTTAGATCTTCTAATTCCGTCCGAGGCCAAAGCAATGAGCGTATTCCAGCTGAAGCTCCAGTTCCTCTTACATCAACTATTGCAATGTTATAACCTTCTTGAACAAGGGGATTTAATTGTTTGATATAATCCTTTTCATGCCATCGATGCCCCAATTGTAAAAAAGTGGGACGTTCAACAATGGATCCTTTTTCAGTGATTATATCTACTGCAATCAGTGTATCATCTTGCATTGGAATGTACGCAGATTGGACTTTATAGGGAAGAATATGGTGGTATTTCCCAATGTCATCCAACAATCGGTCAAAAATTAAGAAATCTTTCCCGTATAAGATCAAAAGACTCACTAACCTGAGATAGTTTGTAAGTAAGTTCTCATCTGGATAATTAAAACTTCCTCCCAAATTCCGTGCAAGTGTTTAAAAACACCGGCGAGATTTTATAAAGGTATCGAATTGATTAACAAATAACGACTAGACTAATGGCTTCATGAAAATAGGGTAATGGGGTGAAATTCTAAGTGAAAAATAATAATTCTAAACTCAGAAAGCCTGCTCGTAGTAATGAGGATAAACGCGAATTATATGAAGAAATCATTCATATCGGAGCTGACATGTTTGCATCAGAACAAGGCTTTTCTACCCGAAAACTTGCGAATAGGCTTGATATGACACAAGGAAATCTGTATAATTATGTGAAATCCAAACGCGAACTGTGGATTGCCATCAGAAAACATGATTTTGAATTGTTAAAAGGGAAATTTCTCCAATTAATTGGTTCTCATAATGGAACTTATCTCGATTTGTTCGAAAAACTTACACTTTTCTTTTTAGACTATTCGGAAGCAAATCCAAACTCATGGAAAATGATGTTTCTTATAGACCCTCCTATCTCCAAAAAAAAGGGACCAATTGAAGCGCGATATGAACCCGTGCAATTATTTGAAGTGATTTTAAATCTATTCAATATAGGAGTAGAAAAGGGGGAGATTCGTGAAGTTTCTCCATTGATAATTTATTCTTTAGTAGTAGGCGCAGTTCTAACCGAGACTGATATCAAATTATCCGAGCGAAATAAAATAAATGAATTGATTTCTGATTCTTCGTTACAGGATATAGATATCAGTACTTTTCGACAATCTCTAGTTCAAACTCTACGATACCTCTTAACTCCATAAATTAGATTGTATTCTGATGTAGTTATGAAAATTTATCCCGAATTAACCTTTATCCCCTTGGTTTATGCAAATTCACCGAGTTGTGATTTAATTATCTTTACGCAACAGCAAAGAAGAGTTCATCCACAAGTCAAGGATCCATTTTTCGTTATGTGGCTTCCGCTAAACCTTTCCGAGGAAAAACTTATTGATTCAATACGAAAAACACTGCCCAATTTTCCTGTCACTAAATCACTTACTTGTCATATTAATTTAGCCTATCCAGATAGTTTTATTCAGCACAAATTCGCTGAGGAAATGACTCTTAATTCAGCATCCATGATTATAGGAAAAACAATTGCCAAAATCATCCCACTAGATAAAGCTATATATTTTTTGACTGAATTGCCATTACTTACAGCAATTTCAATTGAACAACTCAATTGTAGTTCTTCCATGTATTTTTGGAGTTTAATGACGAAACTGGCTCTTCAATTAGTCGCTAAAGGAAGCTATATCCCGATCATTAAACGAATCGAATCCGACAAATTGGATTCTGATTTTTTTCAAGAAAAAGTTGGTGGAATGCAAGCAATATGGAGACCAATTCTGAAGACCGAAAAAGATCTCCAAAATTATATGCGAATACAAGAATATGCTCCTCTAAGCTGCTATAATGTGCCATACTCCAATAAGATTGTCACAATTCATGTGGAGTCCATCTCTCAGGAAGTGAAAATGTTTTATATCGATGATGGTAACAACATCTCCGTTTCATCTCACCTTTACTCGATATCATTGTTAAGTCGCCTTTTTATCGAATCTGTGGTAGATTTAGTTGTTCGGAAAAGCATAACAATTGAAAACATTGATGATACCGTCTCAACTCCATGGGAACTCAGATTAATAAGGGGACTCCTATCATCCACAAAACAATTCAGTATTTACGAAGTAAAAGAAGAGATTATTCCCGATATAATTGACAGATGGTCTCAACGGTTAAATTTATCATGGGATCTTGGTTTTGGTTTAAAATTTCATTTAGAAACTCCCCAAAATGCAAAGAAAGAGTGGAGGTTAAATTTTGCACTCCAATCCCTCTCTGATGATTTGATCGAGTCCTCATTGCAAGATTTTTGGGAAATATTTCAAGGGAACAACAAAAAAATTATGCAAAAAAATGATGCTCTATCAATTCGGGAATATTTATTAAAATCATTTAATGTTTTGAGCAGAATTTTTCCACCCATTGCACTTACTCTCAAACAACAATATCCGAATGAAATATATTTACAATCTAATGATGTCATTATATTACTCCAAACTGGAATGCAGGAGATTAGATCCTATGGTTATTCATTTATACTACCTGAATCCTTTTCGATTGGTGGGTCTCACCGTATACAGCCAGTATTGTTAATTAATGGAGAAACACCAACTAGTGTTGATTCCATGTCACATATTGGGGATTATACCTCATTTGATATATCTTCTATTCTCTCCTATGAATGGGTTTTAAAAATCGGGGATACAATCCTTTCGGAAGAACAGAAGGAACAAATATTTCAAACCGATGAAAATCAATCGATATTATTTTGGAATAATCAATGGATCATGGTGGATAAACGAGAGCTGAGTCTATTTCATACTGATAGTCAACTATTAAAAGGTTCAATCAAAGGAGAGACAGCTTTAAAGCTTGCTCTAACACAAAACGCATATCTGAAAACATCGCAATCTGAAGCAAATGGTCCGTATCCTGTCCAATTCTATGGACCCCTAGAGGATATTCTAAAATTGATTAATGGTGAGATTGAAATTCCCTATAGTCCCCAACCTCTTGGATTTAATGGAACCCTCAGAAATTATCAGGAAGTAGGGTATAATTGGATGAAAATTCTGACATCCATAGGTTTTGGTTGTGTACTAGCAGATGACATGGGATTGGGGAAAACTATTCAGGTAATTGCCTTAATTCTCTCCATACTATCACAGAAAAACGAGAAGAGAAATTTTCTTGTGGTTTGTCCCACATCCGTATTGGGAAACTGGCTTCGGGAGCTACATAGATTTGCCCCAAGCATCAATACAGTATTACATTATGGTCCCGATAGAGCCAAGGAAATTGATGGGTTGCATAATCTGCTCCAAAAGAATGATATTATCCTTTCTTCTTACAATATTGTTCGTCGTGACATCAGCTTGCTGGAACTGGTGAAGTGGGAATCAGTTATCTTGGATGAAAGTCAAAATATCAAGAACTACAAAACAAAACAAGCAAAAGCTGTCTATCGTCTTGTAGACAATACGAAACGCAAAATTGCATTATCGGGTACTCCAATTGAAAATCGTGTTACTGAATTATGGTCTTTATATCACTTTGTGAATCCATTTTTGTTGGGTACAAGGACTCAGTTTATGAAAAAATATGCAATTCCAGTCGGAAGGTTGGGAAATGAAACTCTCATAAAAGAGTTGCGTAATTTAGTTAATCCATTTCTGCTACGAAGAATGAAAACAAATAAGGATATTATACCCGAACTTCCTGACAAACAAGAAACGGAAGTTTATATCCAATTAACTGAGGAGCAAAAATATTATTATTCATCCGTCGTAAGCTCTATGCTCGCCGAGGTGAAAGCGTTAGAGGAGAATGCGAAGCAAAAATTCTTACAGAAAGGATTAATTCTTAAGGCTCTCATGCAATTGAAACAAATCTGCAATCATCCTGATCAATTTTTGCATACTTCTATGGAACAAATAAGGAAAATAGATTTAAACGAATTGATTGCAAAATCAGGAAAACTGGAACGGTTACTCGAGTTATTGGAAGAAGCGATAGCCAGCAAGAGTAAAGTGTTAATTTTCACTCAGTTCAAAGTTATGGGGGATTATATTCAATATGTAATAGAGGCATTCTACAACATCCAAATTCCGTTTATTCATGGAGGAGTCCCCCAAGAAATTCGAACAACTATTGTCGCTAATTTTCAAGACGATCCCTCATATGAGGTTCCGATTTTATTACTTTCGCTTAAAGCGGGAGGATTGGGATTAAATCTCTCAAAAGCATCGGTAGTTTTACATTATGATAGGTGGTGGAATCCTGCAGTTGAAGATCAAGCAACGGATCGAGCGTATCGAATCGGCCAGGAAAATAAAGTGAATGTGTATAAAATGGTAGTTGAAGGAACAATAGAGGAGCGAATCAGTAAGATGTTGGAAGAAAAACGGGCATTGTCAGACCAAATCATTGAAGTTTCCGGAGAGGATTGGGTATCCGAGTTAACATTCAAAGAATTACGGGAAATTTTCCAATTCAAGGGAGAAAGTATGTAAAATGGACACTAAAATGAAAGATTTGGTGCAACTAGGTACTACTTGGTGGGGTAAATCTTGGATAAAAGCTATGTTAAAGTATGGAAGGTTTTATCGTATGCAACGTGGGATAAATTACACCAAGGAACAACGAATTTCAAATGTCATTATTAAGAAAGGTGAAATCTTTGCGTTATGTCAGGGTACCGCACCCGTACCGTACCGAGTCAAGATCGAATTCACACCGATTGTTCGTGAGCAATGGAGTCAAGTCATACAAGAAATGGGACAATCCATTGAGATTGAAGCTAAACTTCTTTCAGGGGAAATGCCACAGCATATCAATAAGCTATTTTTACGAAAGGGAGTTCCCCTTTTTCCAATACCTAAACAAAATTTGGATGCTACATGCAGTTGTCCTGATGAAGAGGTCCCATGCAAGCATATTGCAGCAGTAATTCTAACACTTGCATCAATATTTGATTATAATCCATTTATGCTATTCTTATTACGTGGAATGAGCCGGGAAGAGTTACTCACGGAATTACGAAGAACATCTATCGGAGATCTTGAATCTGCAGAAACTCAAATGGAATCCGGTCAAGATTTTACGGAAATTTCCCAAATCAAAGTCCATAATTTCCTGACACCTAATCTATCCCAGTTACATCAGATTGAATTCGATATAACAAAGAACGAGTTTAAAAATTCTGTATTCTACCAATTAGGAATTCCCCGAGAAATAAAATCCCAGCAATTTGCTCTTTTTATGGAGGAAATCTACCGAACAGCTTCTAAACAGGCAAATGACGTGATGTATCATACCCATTCTAAAATCTCTAAAGAAAAGAATCCAAAGAAAGAATAGATTCATTAAATTTCGCTAATTATGATTAATACTTCTAAATGATCGGTGACATGGGATCATGCCTTGGGTTGTTTGTGTATGGTGGAAGAGATTAACTCGAACGGAATTGTTATCAAAAATAATATCTTTCAAATTGGGTCAAAAAAACTCTTCATAAATTCAGGAGAAATCCATTATTTCAGAATCTCTCCCGATCAATGGGAGGATCGATTAATTAAAGCTAAATCTTTGGGATTAAATACCGTATCGACATTTATATGTTGGAGTTTCCATGAGGAAAAATTCGGAGAATTTGACATTAGATCTATAGGAAAAGATTTAGATCATTTTCTGCATTTGTGCGAAAATAAGGGTTTTTATATTATTATTCGACCTGGACCATGGATCGGTGCCGATTTGAAGAATGGAGGCATTCCTAACTGGATTTTAGAGGAACATCCAAAAATAATGAGTTTAAATGACATTGGTGAGGTTCCGAAATGGTCATCCAAAGAGATCCCTCCGATTTCTTGTCTTTCACCCACTTACCTTCGATTGGTTGAGAACTATTTTGATAATATCTGCGAGATATTGCGTAGACATATGTATCCCCACGGCGGGATAATTATGTTGCAACTTGTCAATGCAATGAGTATTACATCATCAAGTCACATTTTTGATAGCGACTACAATCCTGTGGCATTAGAATTCTATAAAAGATATTTGAAAGGAAAATATAAGGATATCGAAATCATCAACGCACTTTATAACCAAAGCTTTTTGAATATAGAGCATATCACCCCTCCATCAACGAAAACTCAAGAGGATGCAGCCCATTCCGATAATGAATTCAGAAATATTGGGGAATTTATACGCAATATGGATTGGATGGAATTCAAAGAACATATACTAGAGGAATATATAGCAACCATTAGTTATTTTTTAAGAAAGAAAGAAATCTATATACCATATTTCGTGGATATCCCCTATATCGGTTCTCCTATCAACGTTCAAGGCATCTTGAACGCCTATAAAACAAAGATTCTTGTCGGATTTACAATTAATGAAGAGTTTCTTCTAGATGTGAACAATGTAGAAGAATTGCTTGAAACCGGGTTGGAAATCTTAAAAACTCAAATGCCGCTGTTTAATTTCATTCCCGAATTAACTATAGGCTCCCCCAATAAAATTGTGCCTCCTAATCGGATTCACCTTCTTGTAAGACTACTTCTAGGTCATGGGATTAAGGGTATGAATTATTATATGGGAGTAGGTGGGAGAAATCCCCAATTATCTGCTAATGAAAAACCTTCAAATGCTTATGCAAGCACTGTTGGATTTGATGGCAAATCCTTAATTATAGATGAGACGGGAAACTCCTATGATTTTGGAGCCCCTATTGGTATCAAAGGTCAAAAAAATCCAAGTTTTGAGGTAATAGAATTAACTTCACAATATATTCAGTCCAATTTTGAGCAATTATTATCAGCAAAAAAAGTATATGACGATGAGATAGGCTGTTTGTTTTATCATCCCTATTCCCGTCTGAGATTTGATACCACTAAATTTGGATTTGCAGTTAATTACCATCAAATTATACGAGATAATCCGCATCCCGAATATACGATCATTAATAAATTAGGATACCACCCGAAATGGATTGATCTCCAAAATACTTCCATAGAGGAACTCCGACAATATAAGATTCTTGTGATCTTATTTTCGGTTTTTCTACATAAGGATTGTATGAATTTATTAAAGTTATACATGGAAGAAGGAGGTACTCTGTTATCTTTTTATGATATCCCTATAAGAAATGAAAAATTACAGCCCGATGATACATTATCAAGTCTATATCTTGCAGTATTGCATAAAAAGGAAAGTATCAAAAAGATTATTTTTAACAAAGATTCCTTTTCTTCATATGGCTCAATTTACTCTTACATTTTAAAAGAAGATAAAGCAAATAACTCAAAGTTCAGTCTTGATGAAATAATTGCCAGTGATAGTTTTCCCAATCCGAACAACATTTATGCATTTCATCGTAAAGTGAAAAAAGGGGATATTTATCATTTCGGGTTTGTTCCCACTTCAGATTTAGAAGCAATAGCCCACTGGAGGAAGATGTTTAATGTAATGAATGTGCCTCAGAAAAAGATCCATCATCCAGAAGGACTCACGGTATTACGCTTGCAATGTGATACCAAAGAGGAACTCATTACAGTGGCCAATTTGAGTCAAAATAAACTCGAAAAATTTGATATTGTCCTGCATGATCTCCCACAACTCGATGGAGCAACCACCCTTCAGCTCAATGATATTGTTATTCCTAAAAAAAGTTCCGTTATATGGAGTGTAAATAAGACAATAAGCGAGAATGTGAACATAAAAGTCTGCACTTCTGAAATAAACGATATTCGTAAAGTAGCTAAATCTGAAAAAGTTGAATACATTATCTCGGGATTTCATTTTCAAGGTAGTAAAAACACTTTGGAGATATTTTTGAGAAATAAACCTATTAAAGTCTTGTCTGGTAAAAAGGACATTACTAAACGCCTCTTTAAGGCTGATAAGAAATCACGGATCCAATTCTATGAGATATCACAGATAAAACCACCCCTTTACTTGCTTAACGCAAAATATAGCGATGATTTTGAGTTATGTCTACATTTTGAAGGAGCGGAAATCACAGAGATTGTAGATTTTAATATGAAGAAAAAGAATATATTTCTTGATTAAATGACAATTCATTTTGCATTCTTACTTCATATCTATCAACCGCCTACACAAATTGCTCCGGTTTTAAAGCAAATCGCTAATGAGAGTTACCGTCCAATATTAGAAACCTTAAAGAAATACCCGTTAGCAAGAATAACGTTAAATATCAATGCTACATTGACGGAACAACTCGCAGATTATGGATTTACTGATATTATTAATTTAATCATAGAACTGGCAAATCGTGGTCAAATTGAGTTTACTGGTTCTGGAAAATTTCATCCCCTTCTCCCATTACTCCCGGAACCTGAAGTTATTAGGCAAATTAAACTAAATAACGAAACAAATAAAAAATTTTTCGGAAATTATAACCCTCGTGGTTTCTTTCCCCCAGAAATGGCGGTAAGTGAAGAAATATATGAACCTATTCGCAATATGGGTTTCGATTGGTTAATTGTATCAGGAATAGCAAATACTTTACCCGAGTTTCCCACTGATTTCATATCGACTCATCCTCCTACTTCATTAAAACTTGTATTCAGAGATGATCTTATATCCAACGATGTTGGTTTTGATAAAATTAATAATGTTGATCACTTTGCAAGCAGACTGAAGTATCGTAATACAAATAAAGATTATTATATTATATTGGCAATGGATGGAGAGACGTTCGGACATCATGTAAAACACGGGATTCAGAATTTCTTAAAACCATTGTTCCAGTCTTTGGAATATCGAGATGATATACAAATGCGGACTGTTTCGGAGATTATAGATAATTACCCCAAACTTAAGGAGCAAATTCCAAAAACATCTTCCTGGTCTACTATGAGTTTTGACATTACTCAGGACAATCCATTTCCCCTCTGGTTAGATAAAAGAAACGAATTGCATGTTGAATTATATCGCCTAATTATGTTTGCTACCACGGCAGTTCATCTCGCAGCAAAATATGAACATATCATGGATAATGAAAAAAAAGAAATTTATAAAAATGCACGAAATTTTCTAGATCGAGGTTTGCATTCGTGTACGCAGTGGTGGGGCAGTAAACGACCATGGTATTCACCAGATATGATACTACGCGGAATAAACGAAATATTACTGGCATTAATTAATGCTAAACGATCATTGCCAGAAAATGTGGAAGAAGTGAGAGACGTGTTTACAGCGATTGTAAATGGTGTTTTAAAGTCACACAATAAAATTATTGAATCTTTTTAAGAATTGGATGCAATTATATGGGAAGAATACACTTATATTCTGAAGTTACGTCCAGATTTGTTGATAGATTCTGCTTGGACGGAACAACATGTAAATATAGCTGCTGATCATTTTAATCGCTTGAAAGCAGATACCGATAAAGGTAAGGTTATTCTTGCGTGTAGAACTACGAAATCAGGTTCTACACAATTTTGTATCGTAATTTGTAAAGACAAATCATGGGAATCTGCTGTGTGATATATGAATTCAGATCCAGCTATCAAAAGTGGGATTATGAGTGCGAGATTATTCCCATTTCGAGTTGCTCCAATAAAGTTTTGATAGGGATTCATAAAGATTCCTTGTTTTTTTAATAATAATAGAGTTATTTAAGGAGACAGTAAGTTAGATTTCATATTATAGACATTTTTTGGGATAGGTCTGAAATACCGTAAGCTTTATTTTTAGGGAAATTCAATACGTTTTTGATTAAATATGTCAGCTATTATCAAGGATTACATAAAAACATTTATACTATCGAGAAATGACGGCACTGTGTTAACCTCCGTTAACTTTGATAGTGGTATTAATGAATCACTACTTTCGTCATTCATTAGTGCTTTATGGATCCTGGGAAGCAAGTCTGTAGGCAAGTTTTCAGAATTGTCTCTAAAGGGCAACTCTGATTATCACCTTGTGATCGTGAGTAAATATGATCTCATCTTATCCGTGCTTCTCGAATCAACCCATCATAATTATGATCATTTAAAGGATGATTTATTTCAATTTCTAACTCATCTCTACCGTAAATCTCATATTGCTGCTGGAAAACATCTCGAGAAGGAGTTACGGAGGGAACTATATAAATTCTGCAAGCAAAATAAGACAAATAAGCTATTTTGGTCGTATCTATCGGAACAAATGAGAATTGCTGAAACGGGATAGGAATAAAAATAAAATAATATTTTTTTATTTGTAAAATGTTATAAATTCATAGAAATCAGGTTCATAGGGTATTCCATCGACTATTAAAACTACTTTGAATCGTATCGTCACGGAATAGACAGATCCAAGATTAGCCATGAGTTTTACGGTTGTCGAGAATCCTTCTAAGGGGAATAAGGATTCGTCTAAGACAGTATAATTAATGCCAGTCTCCCCCGATCCCCATAAAAAAGTACTGTTGGCTAATGAGGAAAACCCAGACCGAAAAACTTCTACCATATCCGATTCTATAGATATATTGACTTGTACATTTCTCGCAGGTCCAGTAAAATTCAGATCATTCGAC
>Ga0209253_10001728_pt1 | contig 19264 bp, 15 predicted proteins | sample FrelakmetBRP12BR_FD_187145 | JGI IMG/M metagenome (GOLD analysis project Ga0209253, IMG submission 187145) | Freshwater lake sediment microbial communities from the University of Notre Dame, USA, for methane emissions studies - BRP12 BR (SPAdes)... | ecosystem: Environmental > Aquatic >... | reverse complement strand
CGACACGTATGTGCAAACCAGCATCGTCGATCTTCTCGTACTCGACGCCGGACAGCATCGCCACGCCACGGCGCTTCAGCAGCGTGCGCCGGATCCAGCCGGTCGTCTTCGCAAGGCTGGCACCGACCTTCGCGTCCTTGCGCTGCAGCAGCCAGAGCTGCCGCGGCGGCGGCGCCTCGTGCGCCGGCTTCAACCCACCGCGGTGCACGAAATCGGCGTCGATGCCCCACTCGTCGCGGAACGCCGCGATCGCGGGATCGTCCTGCGCGCCGTCGCTCAAGTGCCCGTCCGGCGCGTTGCCCGCTGAGAGAAACTCCGCGACGTCGAACCCGATGCCGCCCGCGCCGACGATCGCGACTTTCGCCCCTGCGGCCTTGCGGCCCTCGACGATCTCGACATAGCTCGCGACCTTCGGATGGTCGATGCCGGGAATTGCGGGCGTGCGCGGCGTGATGCCCGTGGCGACGAGCACGTCGTCGTAGCCGGTCAGGTCCTCGGCGCCCACGCGGCGGCCGAGGACGACCTCGACGCCGAGACGTTCGGCCCGGGTGCGAAAGTAGCGCAGCGTCTCCGCGAACTCCTCTTTGCCGGGGATGCGCCGCGCGAGATTGAACTGGCCGCCGACCTCCGCCGCCGCGTCGAACAGCGTGACGAGATGGCCGCGCTCCGCGGCCGTGGTCGCGGCGGCGAGCCCCGCCGGTCCCGCGCCGACCACTGCGACCGCCTTCTTCGCCTTGAGGGGCGGCGCCGTCAGCACCGTCTCGTGGCACGCGTAGGGATTCACGAGGCACGATGCGATCTCGCGCGCGAAGATCTGGTCGAGGCACGCCTGGTTGCAACCGATGCACGTGTTGATCTCGTCGGCGCGGCCGGCGGCGGCCTTCGCGACGAAATCGGCGTCGGCAAGGAACGGCCGCGCCATCGACACCATGTCGGCGTCGCCGCGCGCGAGCAACGCGTCGGCGGTGGCGGGGTCGTTGATCCGGTTGGTGGTGACGAGCGGGATCTTCACCGCGCCCTTCATGCGCCGCGTCACCCACGCGAACGCGGCGCGCGGCACCATCGTCGCAATGGTCGGGATGCGCGCCTCGTGCCAGCCGATTCCGGTGTTGATGATCGTCGCTCCGGCCGCCTCGACCGCCTGCGCGAGCGCGACCACCTCGTCCCACGTGCTGCCGCCTTCGACCAGGTCGAGCATCGAGAGCCGGAAGACGATGATGAAGTCCGGGCCGACCGCGGCGCGCGTGCGGCGGACGACCTCGACCGGGAAGCGGATGCGGTTCTCGAACGACCCGCCCCAGTCGTCGTCGCGGTGATTGGTCTTGGGCGCGACGAACTGGTTGATGAGATAACCCTCGGACCCCATGATCTCGACGCCGTCGTACCCGGCGCGGCGGGCGAGTTCCGCGCAGCGCGCATAGTCGGCGATCGTCTTGCGCACGCCCCAGCTGGTGAGGCCCCGTGCGCGGAACGGACTGATCGGCGAGCGCGATGCCGACGGTGCGACGGCGAGCGGGTGATACGCGTACCGTCCCGCGTGCAGGACCTGCAGCGCGATCCGGCCGCCTTCGGCGTGCACGGCGTCCGTGATTAGCCGGTGGCGTCCGACCTGCCACGGAAACGACAGCTGCGACGCCTTCGGTTCCAGCCGGCCCGAGAAGTTGGGCGCGATGCCCCCCGTGACGATGAGCCCGACGCCGCCGCGCGCGCGCGCCGCGTAGAACGCCGCCATGCGCGCGAAGCCGTCGGACGCCTCCTCGAGGCCCGTGTGCATCGAGCCCATCAGCACGCGGTTCTTGAGCGTCGTGAAACCGAGATCGAGCGGGGCGAGCAGGTGCGGATAGGCGGTCATGCGCACCATTGTAAAGTAGCAGTGCCGATTCCCACTTCGAGCGTAACCATGTCCTCCGATCTTTCGTTCCAATCGCTGACCGAACTCTCCGGTCGTCTGGCGCATGGCGAAACCACGTCGCGCGCACTGGTCGAAGCCTGCCTGGCGCGCATCGCGGCGCTCGACGGCAAGCTGCACGCGTTCGTCGATGTGTATCGCGACGACGCGCTGAAGCTCGCCGACGCGGCGGACCTGGAGCGCAGCGTCCACGCGGCCCGCGGCCCGCTCCACGGGCTGCCGATCGCGCTCAAGGACCTTCTGGAGATCAAGGGACGGCAGACGACGGCGGGCGCGAAGAGCTGGCTCGGGCGGCGCTCGGACTTTACGGCAACGGCCGTCACGCGGCTGGTCGCGGCAGGCATGATCCCACTCGGCAAGACGCACATGGTGGAGTTCGCATTCGGCGGCTGGGGCCGCAACGAGCCGATGGGCGCGCCCTGGAACCCATGGGACGTAAAGACCCATCGCGTCGCGGGCGGCTCGTCGAGCGGATCGGCGGTCGCGGTCGCGGCGGGCCTCGCGCCGGCGGCCATCGGTTCGGATACCGGCGGATCGGTGCGCATTCCTTCCGCACTCTGCGGCCTGACGGGGCTCAAGACGACGTACGGGCTCGTGAGCCTCCACGGCGCGGTGCCGCTGTCGACGACGCTCGACACGATCGGGCCGATCGGGCACACGGTCGAGGACGTCGCGCTGCTGACCGCCGCGATTGCCGGCCCCGATCCGCACGACCCGGCCACGCTCGGTGCGCCGCGCGTCGACTTCGGCGATGCGCTGGCGCTCGCGCCGGACGTGCGCGGCATGCGCATCGCGTGCCTCGCGTCGGAGCAGTTCCCTGCCTACATCGACGACGAAGTCGTCCGCGCGCGGCACGCGGCGATCGACGTGCTGCGCGCGCTCGGCGCCGAAGTCGAGGAGGTGCGCGCGCCGATCGACTTCGACGACATCGCCGCCCGTGTGGGCAAGCTGATCGCCGCCGAAGCGTACGCGTTCCATCGCGGCTACATCGAGGACGCGACACTGCCGATCGACCCGTGGGTGCGCAAGCGCGTGCTCGGCGGCAAGGCGATCAGCGCGGCCGACTACATCGGCGACCTGGCCGCGATGCGCCACGCGCAGGCGGCGTTCGCGGCGTGGATGCGCGGGCGCGACGCGCTGCTGACACCGACATTGCCGATCACGGCGACGCCCGTCGCGGACGTCGACGAGGCGACGGCGCCGCTCGCGATGTTCACGCGCGCCGTGAACTACCTCGGTGGCTGCGCGCTCACGCTACCCGCGGGATTTTCAGCGGCCGGGCTGCCGATCGGGGTACAGCTGGTCGGCGCGCCGTTCGCCGAAGCGACGCTTGTGCGCATCGGCCGCGCGTTCCAGAACGAAACGGACTGGCACCTGCGGCGGCCGGCGCTCTAGGAAGTGTCGCGGCCGCGCGCGGCATTGCGGCGAAGCTGGTCGACTTGGGCCAAGCGTCACACGGTCCCCGCCGGACCGTGCGCCGGGGATGGATTGTCATCCGCGGACCACCGCTTTCGACCCTAACCGGAAGTTCGATTCGACTAAGTGCGGATGCGGTCTAGGTTATGTCCACCGAGACAGCGTCGCGCCCGACGATTCGGTCTCGCGGGAAGGGCGCTACTGGCCGTGAGTGCTCGGGTGAAATCTGTCGGCATTGTCGAAGAATTTTACACGGCACGCTCCCGAACCTGGGCGCATGGGTCTATGCCATTGATTTTCTCAATTACCCTACTCTGGGTATGGAATATGCATGCCATGCTGTCTCTGCTTGCAGAACACATGGGGGCACAAAAATGGGACGGCCATTAGCGCGGACGTTTGCCTTGGTAGTCGGTCTGGCCTCAAACATTGCTTGGGCAGGGCCGGTCCAGATCGATTTCACCGTGAGCGGGAGTGGCATATCGGGAAGCGGCTTCGCGATTACCGACAGCAGCAATCTAGGCGGGACCCAAATTACCGGCGGCGGTCTTACCGGCCTCGACGGTCTAGATGCAATGGGACTGAGCCTGACTCTGCCCGGCCCAGTAACTACCAGCTTTACCGAGGGCGACCTCACAGGATGGGTCTTGAACTTTGTCTCAGGTACGATGATCGACCTCAACTTCTTTATGGTGGCGGGCACGTATAACAGCGACGGCTATCGATTGGAGGGCGTGGATTACTTCACCACGGGGGTCTACCGTCAGCCGCCTATCGGCGGGAGCGAAACAAGTCCGGGGGCCTTCGGAATACAGGTGAATGGCACTCACGGTGTTCCCGAGCCTGCGTCGCTCGCCCTTATTGGCCTCGGGCTTGCTGGGTTAGCAGCATCGCGACGCCGCAAGCAGTAGCTCTTGACGGCATCACGAGAACCCCGCTTCGGCGGGGTTCCTCATTTCTGGGCACACACCCCGAGTTGGCATCAACTGCGGTCGCACGCGAGGCGACAGCTTCAGAGAACCTTGCGGAATGTCCGTTCCCGACCCTGAGCAGCCTGTCGAGCTTCCCGAAAGCAGCCGCTCAACGAACCGGGTTGGAACGGCGACCGCGGCGAGTAGCGCGCGCCTCGCGATCAGCACGCAACAGACATCACGGAATCACTCGATCTGCGCGAACGAGGAAGGTCTGTGGCAGGGTCAAGCCCAATGTGCGCGCCACCTTGGGATTGACGACCAGCTCGTAGCGTGTCGGTTGATAGACAGGAAGATCGCCGGGCTTCGCGCCTTTGAGGATCTTGTCGACATAACCGGCAGCGCGCCGGAAATTGTCCGGAACGTCCACTTGGTAGCTAAAGAGAGCCCCTTTCTCGGCAGTGCCGGGCCAGAAGTGGACAACCGGCACGCGCAGCGCGGCTGCTCGCTTGATGATTTCCTCCGCGTTCTGCACGGCCACCGCTTCGGTGACGAACAGTGCGTCGGGCGGAGCCTTTTCGAGAGAATCCAACGCCTGCGCAAGCGAGGCGCGATCCTTCGCGTATAACCACGTTACGTTGAGCCGCAGCGTCGGAGCGGCAGCCCGCACGCGCGCCTCGATCTTGGGCGTAGCAAGAAACTCCGGATTGAGGAGAAATGCTACTCGCGACGCGTTCGGAAGCGCCGCTTTGAGCAACTCCAAGCGCTTGAGGGTGGTTTCGTCGGTGAGATCGGATACGCCGGTGATGTTGCCGCCGGGGTGAGCCAGGCTCTTGACGATTCCCGCATCCACCAGATCACTCGATGTGGCGACGACGATGGGAACGGTCGTGGTGGCGTCAAGCGCGTCCCGCGCGGCGACAAGCCCCGCGACAACGATCACGTTAGGCGAATTCGCGACACTTTCACGAATCAGCGCTCGCATGCGCGCGGGGTCACCCTCGCTATAAAGCACATCGATCTGGACCGTCCGACGGTCGATCTGACCTGCCTCGCGCATGCCGTCGAGGAAGCTTTCCTTGAGCGCGCGGTTACTCTCCTCATTGGGGAGGAACATCACAACGCGGGGCGGCCGCGCGCCGGTTTGGGCCGCCGTAGGAGGTGCGACCGCTGGTAGCAAGGACGTGAGACCGCAAAGCAAGAGCGTTCGCCGGTTCATTGCTGGGCCACCTCATCGACAAGTTAAGACCCAACCATCGTACGCTTACAGCGGGAATTGAGAGCGGCCAACGAGTGGCTGCTCCTGGCCGATTGCCGCCCTCCGCCGCGGATCCGAATCTCGGTGGGGTAGCCTCGCCTGCGGTCGGTTAGCGAAGACGCTAACCGGCATCTTCGATCACCCTTTCCTTCGCCGCGTTCGCTGGAATGCGAATCCGGGGCACCGACACGCGTCGCCAGAGTTCCTCCCGGATCGCCTTCGAGCGATTTGATCGAGCCGTCGCTGCAACGGAAGGAATGCACGCGATTCGTCAAACAGGGCGTCGGGGCGACGGATCTTTTCACCCGCGCCCAGGGGCAGGAGACGGGCTTGGATCATCCACGCGACTGGAATCCGAGTTCGCAGGTGGCAGTTAGCATTGAAGTGAACCACTCTTGCGGCGAGGTGGCCCATGTCGAAGGCCTCTGTGCCAATGGCCGGCACCCTCGCGATGCTGTCGCACGCACGTCACCACCGCAGCGGACAGCGCGCCCTGCTCCGGGACCGCGTACTCCGAGTCCTGCTGACGGATCTCGTTGCCGCTCGAACCGCCGCCGGCACGACGCAGCATGCGGTCGCCATGCGGATGTGGACTACCAAGCGCGCGGTGTCGCGCGTGCAGAGTGGCCGCTACGCGCGACCGACCTTGGCTACGGTCGAAAGGTACGCGCTGGCTGTCGGCGCGCGCGTCGAGATTCGCGTGCGCCCGGGCTGATAGGGCCACTGCGCCCCAGCGCGGATGATGGCTCCGACGAACGACCGGTTTCGACGAACCAACCGTTGCGCCGCTTCTGGCCGGTCAGCGCATGCAGCGAAACGCCTGCCGGACAGCGGCCCATTTGCACTCCAGTCCGCTCCGCAAGCTCCAGCGCGTCGTCGACATCAAGCCCTAGGTAACTTTCAGTGCTCTCGATCCTGGTATGGCTGCCCTGGAACGTGTTTCCTTCATCGCGCAGTCGCCGGTTCAGCACGGATCATCGCGCCACTCAATGCGGCCCATCGTTGGCGCGAATCTCGACCAGCAGCGGCGTAAAATGCAGTCTTGGCGCCCCCCAAGGAAACCCATGAACGCCCAAGTCAGCATTCGCTTCGGCCCCGATCTGACGATCGAATTCAGCGTTCCCTTCACCTCCGACGCGACAGCTCAGGTACGTGCGCGTGAGTGGCTGGATCGCACTTACGACCAGTTTGGCTGCGAGCCAATTCGACCGACCGGCAAGGTGCTCTTGGTGGACAAGATCCTTGGCATCGCGGACGCCGCCGGGGAGAAGCACTTTCAGCGGGATTCGGAATGGGGCAAGTTGTACGCGCAGGCCGTGAGCAGCGCGCTCGACCGAACCGGTGTCCAGGTGGATGTGGAAGGGCGCACGGTAAGCAGTTGAGCCGTGGCAGGCGGCGGCCCGCCACGGTCCGCTGAGCGCTGCCAACGACAAGTGTTGCGTCGTGCAAAGGGAGCCAAATCCAGGAGCTGCATGAGCGTCCGCTTCCTGCTACGCATGTTCCCATGCGTCCGCGCGCGACGTCCCCCCGTTCTTGAGGCCACGGACGGTGGGGCGGTCCGGGGTCTGACCCCTAACTGCCCTAACCGGTAGCACCCCGGCCCGACCGCTAACTCACTGCAGCGACGGCTTCTTCATGAAGTCGTTGCGGTCGGCCGACCGGATGTTGACCGACAGCGTCGCGCCATTCCGGGTCAGCGCGATGGGAATCTCGGTACCCGCCGGTCCCAGCTTCCAAATGGAACGGAACAACTCGGCGAGCGTGGACACGCGCTGATCGGCGACCGCCACGACGAGATCGCCCTTTCGGACGCCGGCGACATCGGCGGGGCCGCCCTGCGCGACGCCGCCGACGACGATCCGTTGATTGTCCTCGCTGGCGTACATGCCAAGCCACGGCCGCGGCGGTCGTGCGGACCGCCCGGTCCGCGCGAGGTCGTCGAGGATCGATAGCAGCTCGTCGATCGGCACGAACATGTTGCCCTTCCGTACCTCGTCGTCCTCGGCTTCCTGCACGAACAGCGAGCCGATGCCGATCAATCGTCCACCGGCATCGAGCAGCGCGGCGCCGCTCCACTCCGGATGCGGGGGCGTCGTGAACAGCGCGTACTCGAGCAGGTACTCCCAGTAGCCCGCGAACTCGCGCCGCGCGAACACTTCGGCCTTCAGCGCGTGCGCCCGGCCGCCGTGGCCGATCACGTAGACGTCGTCGTCGACGCGCACGTCCTTCGCGGTTCCCATTGGAATGGGCGCGAGCCTGAGCGGCTGCAGCGGGAGCACGAGCCCCATGCCGGTGGCGAAATCGAATGCGAGCGGGTGCCCCGGCACGACACGGCCGTCGTTCGTCGTGATCCAGATCGATTCGGCCTCCGTGATCAGGTAGCCGACCGTGACGATCAGCCCGTCGTCGCGGATCACGACGCCGTTGCCCTCGCGCTCGGTCCCCAGGATCGGCGCGGTGAACGCGTCGTCCGGAATGCGCGCCGAGAGACGCACGACCGCATCGAGCGCACGCGGCAGGTCAAACGCGGCCTCCGCCGCATTGGGCTGCAGCGGCATCGGAAAGGCCCAGTTGGTGGATTCGGCCATCGTGATTTCGCCCGTCGCGCGCGCAGCGCGGTCGGTCGAGCGCAGTTTACGCCTGTGCCGCCGGCGCCTCGCCGTCCGCGCAACGCGCGCCGTCCGGCGGTCTCCTGTCACACTATCGCCTCACGCGCGCCCACATGACAAGGCCCACGATGCCGCTCAACCGCCAGTTCCGCCTCGCCGCACGCCCGGTCGGCATGCCGAAGCCTTCCGATTGGACCTTCACCGAGGAACCGGTACCGGATCCCGCGGACGGCACGCTCGTCGTCAAGGTGCTCTACATCTCGCTCGATCCCGCGATGCGGGGCTGGATGAACGACGCGAAGTCGTACATCGCGCCCGTCGCGCTCGGCGACGTGATGCGCGCGGGTGCCGTCGGCCGCGTCGTCGCCTCGAAGCATCCCCGCTTCGCGGTCGGAGATCACGTCGTCGGCATGTTCGGCGTGCAGGAGTACGCGGTGAGCGACGGCAAGGGCGTCCATCCGGTCGACCCCGCGCTGGCGCCGCTAACCGTCTACCTCGGCGCGCTGGGCATGCCCGGCATGACCGCCTATTTCGGCCTGCTCGACATCGGCAAGCCCAAGGCCGGCGACACGGTCGTCGTGTCGGGCGCCGCAGGCGCGGTCGGCTCGGTGGTGGGCCAGATCGCGCGAATCAAGGGATGCCGCGCGATCGGCATCGCCGGCGGCGCGGCGAAATGCGCGTACCTCACCGGCGAACTTGGCTTCGACGCCGCGATCGACTACAAGGACGAGGACGTTCGCGCGGCGCTCGCACGCCACTGCCCCAGGGGCATCGACGTCTACTTCGACAACGTGGGGGGCGACATCCTCGACGCTGCGCTTACGCGGCTCGCGCTGCACGCCCGCGTCGTCATTTGCGGCGCGATCTCGCAGTACAACAGCACGACGGGCATCCGCGGCCCCGCGAACTACCTGTCGCTGCTGGTGAACCGTGCGAGCATGACGGGGATGATCGTGTTCGACTACGCGGACCGGTACGGCGAGGCCGCTCGCGATCTCGGCGCGTGGCGCGCCGAAGGTACGCTGAAAACGCGCGAGAACATTGTGGAGGGCCTCGACCGCTTTCCGGACGCGCTGCTCATGCTGTTCCGCGGCGAGAACACGGGCAAGCTCGTGCTGAAGGTCGCGGACGCCTGATTTCGCGATCGCGCGGAAGCAATACTGACCGCCGCATGTTTACCCACCGTTTTGACTCTCTCACCGTCACCACACCCCGGAGACTCCACTTGAAACCTCACCACCTCGGCGCGCTGTTCGCGGCCACGCTGTTCGCCGTCGGCCTGGCCCATGCACAGACCAACGTCCGCATCCGCGGCAACATCACCGCAGCCGACGGCAACACGCTCGCCATCAAGACGCGCGACGGCCGGGACGTGAAGCTCGTGCTGCCGGAGAACGTGGCGGTGGGTGTGGCGAAGGCGGTGCGCTTCGAGGACATCAAGGACGGCGATTTCGTCGGCACGACGACCAAGCCCGGCCCGAACGGCACCGAAGTCGCAACCGAGGTGCATTATCTCGCCCCAACCACGCCAGGCGGTCAGAGCGCCTGGGACGGACAGGCCAATTCGAAGATGACCAATGCGAACGTATCCGCGAAGGTCGTCGGCACCGGCAGCCACGAGCTCCTGCTCCAGTTTCCCGGCGGCACGCAGAAGGTCGTCGTTCCCGACGGCATCCCGATCGTGCGCACGGTGCCGGGCAGCCGCAGCGATCTCGTCGTCGGCGAGTACATATTCGCCGTTGCGCAGCAGGGGGCGGATGGCACGTTGACGGCGCCGCGCCTCCAGGTCAGCAAGGACGGCGTCCGGCCGCCGCAGTAGTCTTCCGCGAGGCAACGCGACATCCCCTTCGGAGCACTTTCGCGGCAAGGCGCACACGCCCATAATGAACCGATCGGCCGCACAAGAACGGCCACAAGGGGAGGGCGCCATGTACGCAAGACTGATGCTCGCCGCACTCGCGGCGACCGTCGTGCTTTGCTCCGGCTGCGCGACGCTCACGAAGGGCACCAGCCAGACGGTGACCGTGAGCACGGACCCGGCGGGAGCGACCTGCACGCTGACCCGCGAAAGCAAGCCGCTTGCGGTCATCAATCCGACCCCGGGCTCCATGCCGATCGAGAAAGGGATGGGCGCCATCACGATCATCTGCAAACGACCGGACTATCAGGACGCTGCCGGCACGATGACCAGCGAATTCCAGGCAATGACGTTCGGCAACATCCTGTTCGGCGGACTGATCGGGGTCGCCGTGGACGCGGCCAGCGGCGCGATGCACGAGTATCCGGCGATGGTCACCATCACGATGATCCCGGAGGAGTTCGCGAGCATCGCGGACCGCGACGCCTTTTTCGATCGCATGAAGGCAACGCTGATGCGGGAGTCCGCCGAGGTGAAGGAGCGGATCGGCAAGCAATGCCGGGAATCGCAATGCGCGCCGGAGCTCGAGGCCGCCGAAGCCGGTACCCGAGCCAAGCTGGCGGAGATCGAGCAGAAGAAGGCGCTCGCGCGAGTTCGCGGCCAAAGTCGCTGACGCGTTCCCCGCGGGCGTGAGCCCGGCCCACGGTGCGGTCAATCGCGCCAGGACTCTGTCGCCTCGGGGCCGATGCGAGCGGCCCGTCCCTATGGCACACTCGCCGCGATGAATCGATACGCAGTCCTGATGGCGGCGGCCGCCATGCTCGCGACATCGGTCGCCCATGCGGCCGATGCGGTCAAGCACGTGCCCATCTACGTGCTGCCGTACTACGAATCGGCGCGCGACCCCGGCGGGGCCCCGACGATCGCGGTAGCGAAAGCATACGACAGGATGCTGGCGTCGCCACGCGCCGACGCCGTCGCTCACGCGCGCGACGCGATCGCGAAGGACCACGCGCGGCTCACGCCGATGACGCTGATGGTGCTCGCGATCCGGCTGTACGACGTCGGCCTGCGCGACGACGCGGTCTTCTGGTTCTACGCAGCGAAGAACCGCTACTTCACGCTCGCGGGCGTGGCCGACGTACGCGCGCCGCAGCTCGCGCAGGTCGAGGATGCCGTGCGCAATTTCGCGGCGCTCGCGGGCCCGGTGATCAACGGCTACGCATTCTGCGACATCGCCAACCAGCAGAGGCAGCAGGCGAAGGCGCTGCAATGGGTGGCCGACCATCCGTACCAGGCGCTGTTCATGAAGCAGGTGCCGGCGCTGCCGGGCGACCGGAAGGCAAACCTCGCGAAGGCGCTCGCCGAACTGAAGGCCAACATCGCGAAGGAAAGCGAGTACCTCGCGAACCCGGCGAACGTCGCCCAACTCAAGGAGCAGCGCACGAACAACGGGGCCGATCAGAAATTCTGCTGGAAGTAGCCACCCGCCGGCGTCAGTCGGTGACGCGGCCGCGGGCCGCCTTGATCTTGCCGCGGATGACTTTCGCGTCGACGCGCCGCCGTTGCGAGCCCTTGGTCGGCTTGGTCGGCCTGCGCACGCGTTGCACATGGCTCGCCGCGTCGACGAGTTCCTGCAGCCGCGCGAGCGCATCCGCGCGATTCTGCTCCTGCGTCCGGTACTGCTGGGCCTTGATGATCACGATGCCGGCCGCGGTGATGCGCTGGTCGTTGCTTGCGAGCAGGCGCGCCTTCACGGCGTCCGGCAGCGATGACCCGCGCACGTCGAAGCGCAGGTGGATCGCCGACGAGACCTTGTTGACGTTCTGCCCGCCCGCGCCCTGGGCGCGGATCGCGGTCCATTCGACTTCGGCCTCGGAGACGACCACGGAGGGCCTTCTTCCAGCCCCGGGTTTGGCTTCGTTGTCCATGGCGGATGCGCGGCGGGCTTCGACGCGCGTCACTCCGCCTTCGCGCCGACATCCTTCGCGATCTTGGTCCACTTCGCGATTTCGCTGCCGATGAAGCGCCCGAACTGCTCTGGCGTCCCGCCGACCGGATCGAGGCCGCCGCCGACGAGCTTCTCGCGCACCGCGGGCATCACCATCACCTTGTTGAACGCCTCGTTCAGCCGCCTCACGACGTCGGGTGGCATGCCGGCCGGGCCGACGAGGCCCTGCCACGCGGTCGCGTCATAACCCGCGAGTCCCGTTTCCGCGATCGTCGGCAGGTCCGGCGCATTGGGCGAGCGCTTCGGGGTCGCCACGGCGAGCGCGCGCAGCTTGCCGCTCTGCACGTGCGGCATCAGGTTCGCCTGGTCGCCGATGACGACCTGCACGCTGCCACCCAGCAGGTCGGTCACCATCGGGCCGCCGCCCTTGTACGGCACGTGGACCAAGTCGGTGCCCGTCTGCGCCTTGAAGAGTTCCGTGCCGAGGTGCGGCAGGCTGCCGCTGCCGGCCGAGCCATACGACAGCTTGCCCGGATTGGCCTTCGCGTACGCGATGAGTTCCGGGACCGACTTGACCGGCACCGACGGATGCACGACCAGCACGTAGTTCACGTCGACCGTGCGGACGATCGGCGTGAAGTCCTTCAGCGGATCGTAGGGCATCTTCGGGTAGATGCCGACGTTGATCGCGAGCGACGCGATGTTGCCGAGCAGCAGCGTGTAGCCGTCCGGCGGCGCCTTCGCGACCGCCTCGGCGCCGACCATGCCGGAGGCGCCCGCCTTGTTGTCGATGACGACCGTCTGTCCCAGCACCTCGGACAGCGGCTGCTGCACGACACGTGCGTAGAAGTCGACGGCGCCGCCCGGCGGAAACGGCACGACCAGGCGGATCGGCTTGGTCGGCCACGCTTGCGCGGCCGCCTGCGCCGCCGCGACAAGTGCCAGAGTTGCGACCGTCACCCGTACGATGCGCGCCAGTGCGTTCATGATGTCCCTCGCGGAATGCTTCCGCGGATTAGACTACCGAAATCCACTCGAAAAAGCATGTCCATGCGCACGCGCATAGAAAAGATCGAATGCTGGGTACTCCGCGCACCGATCGCCGAGCCCGTCGCGAACGCGTTCGGCGCCATGACCAACCGTCCCGCCGTGTTCCTGCGCGTCACGGCGAGCGACGGCGCGTGGGGTTGGGGCGAGGTGTTCAGCAACTTTCCGCAGGTGGGCGCCGAGCATCGCGCGCGCCTCGTCGACAGTCTCTTCGCGCCACTGCTGACCGGCGCGACCGCTGACGATCCCGCGCCCGTGCGCGCACTGCTCGAGCACCGCACGCGGCGGATGGCGATCCAGTGCGGCGAGCCCGGCCCCTTCGCGCAGATCGCCGGCGCGGTCGACCAGGCGCTGTGGGACATCGCGGCGCGCCGTGCGGGGGTCCCGCTGTGGCAGCATCTCGGCGGAAGCAATCGCGTGCGCGTCTACGCGAGCGGCATCGGCCCGGATCGCGTCGGCGAAATCGCGCTCATGAAGCGCGCGGAGGGGTTCCGCGCCTTCAAGCTCAAGGTGGGGTTCGGCGCACGACGCGACGTGTCCAACCTGGCCGAGATGCGCGAAGCGCTCGGCGACGACGCAACGATCATGTGCGACGCGAACCAGGCGTGGCCGCCGGAGGACGCGCCTGCGCGCATCGCGGAACTCGCGCCGTACCGCCCAATCTGGATCGAGGAGCCGATTGCCGCGGACGAGCCGCACGAAGCGTGGCGGGCGGTCGCGCGGGCGAGCGAGATTCCGCTTGCCGCTGGCGAGAACCTGCGCGGCCAGCAGGCGTTCGACGATGCGCTGGAGGCGGCGTATCTCGCATTCGTGCAGCCCGACGTCGGCAAGTGGGGCGGCATCAGCGGCGGGCTCGACGTCGCGCGCCAGGCGGACGCGCGCGACGTCGCGTACTGCCCGCACTGGCTCGCCGGCGGCGTCGGGCTCGCGGCGTCGATGCACGCGCTCGCGGCGAGCGGCAGCGTCAATGGCTACGCCGAGGTCGACGCGAATCCGAACCCGCTGCGGGAAACCGTGTTCCCGCTCGCAATCGAGGACGGATGGGTGACGCTGTCGGATGCGCCGGGGCTGGGTGTCGAGCCGGACCTCGCGCGGCTCGCGCACTTCGTCGTGCAGTAGGCGAACAAGTCAGCGCAGCTTCGCGCTCTGCCCGCTCAGTGCGCGGCATTGGGGGCACGCATGGCTGTCGTATTCGACAAGCTTGAGTTCGAACCGATCGGGGCCCAGGATATAGTCGCTGTCCCGGGGCGCCCGGCCGATCGAGCCGGCTGGTCTGCGGCCTGCGTCATCGCCCCCGCCGCGCAACCATCGAAGACAAGGGCGTAGCATCCGCGGAAGTCGTGCCGATGCCGCACAGCGCCTGTCGAACCGCATGCGTGGCGCGTCCGACGCGCGCGAACTCGAAAGCAACCTCCGACCGTGCTTCTGCAACAGACCGCCATTTTCCTGCTGACCGCGGTGATCGTCGTGCCGCTGTTTCGCCGCCTCCGGTTGGGTGGCGTGCTCGGGTACCTGGCCGCCGGCGCCATCATCGGGCCCTGGGGCCTCGCGCTCATCGCCGACGCCCAGGAGACGCTGCACTTCGCCGAACTGGGCGTCGTGCTGCTGCTGTTTCTCGTCGGGCTCGAACTCGAGCCGTCGCGCCTGTGGGCGCTGCGCAAGCCGGTGTTCGGCTCAGGCGGCGCGCAGGTGGTCGTGTCGGGCATCGCGCTAGGGGTGGCCGCGCACGTCCTCGGGCTTGCATGGCAGCCCGCGATCGTCGTCGGCTTCGGCCTCGCGATGTCGTCCACGGCAATCGTGCTGGCGTGGCTCGGCGAGCGCGGCCAGCTAAGCCTGCCCGCCGGCCGCAGCACGTTCGCCGTGCTGCTGTTCCAGGACCTCGCGGTGATCCCGCTGATCGCGCTGCTGCCGCTGCTCACGCCCGATACCGGCGAAACGACGAATGGCTGGATGGTCGCCGCGAAGGGTGTGGCCGCCATCGCCACCGTGATCGTCGGCAGCCGCCTCGTGACGCGGCCCGCGCTGAAGCTCATCGCGCGCTACGGCGGGCGCGAGGTGTTCACCGCCGCCGCGCTGCTCGTCGTGATCGGCGCCGCGCTCATCATGGACGCGATCGGCCTGTCGATGTCCCTTGGCGCGTTCCTGGCCGGCGTGCTGCTCGCCGACTCCGAGTTTCGCCACGAGCTCGAAGCCGACGTCGAGCCGTTCAAGGGCCTGCTGATGGGGCTCTTCTTCATCGCGGTGGGGATGAGCGCCAACCTCGCGCTGTTCGCCGCGCAGCCCCTCGCCGTGCTCGGCGCGGCGATCGGCCTGCTGGTCGTGAAGGCCGCGGTCATGTACGCGCTGGCGCGCATCGCAGGCACGGACAACGCAGACGCGCAGCGCATGGCGGTGTGGCTCGCGCAGGGCGGCGAGTTCGCGTTCGTGCTCTTTGCTGCCGCGCTCGGCGAGGGCATCCTCACCGCGGCAGCAGCGCAGTTCCTCGTGCTCGCGGTGACGGTATCGATGCTGCTCGCGCCGCTGTCGTTCGCATTGCACGAGCGCCTGCTCGAGCGGTGGCTGGAGCGCAGCAAGCCGCCGGAGTTCGACGAGATCGACGGCCCCGGGAATCCGGTCATCATCGCCGGCTATGGCCGCTATGGACAGATCGTCTCGCGCGTGCTGCGGATGGCCGGCATCCCGTTCACCGCGATCGAGCTCGACTACCAGCAGGTCGATTTCGTGCGGCGCTTCGGGAACAAGGTCTACTACGGCGATGCGTCGCGCCTCGAGCTGCTCGAGTCGGCCAAGGCCCGCGACGCGAAGCTCTTCGTGCTCGCGATCGACGATGTCGAGGCGTCGGTTAAGACCGCCGCCACCGTGCGCAAGCACTTCCCGAACCTGCCCATCCTGGCCCGTGCGCGCAATCGCGTGCACCTGTTTCGCCTGCGCAACCTTGACATCGACGCCGTCGAGCGCGAGACGTTCCTGTCGAGCCTCGAAACCGCGCGGCAGGCGCTCGTCGCGACGGGCATGGACACGGCGCAGGCCGCGCGTGCGGTTGAGCTCTTCCGAACGCACGACGGCAAGCTGCTCGAAGCGCAATTCGCGGTGAGCCAGGACGAGGAGCAGCTCATCCAGACGTCCGCGCAATCGGCGGCGCAGTTGCAGGAACTCTTCGAGGCGGACGTGAGTGCGCCGCCGAAGGAGCGCGCGGCGCGATCGCGCTGATCTGCCGCGGCCCCGTTGCCGTCCGCAGGTTTTGGTCGGCCCGTGCGGAGGCGGGGGTGGCTACGCCGGGGGCGTCGTCTTGGCGTCGAGTTCCGCCCACCGCTCGAACTTCTTCGCGAGCAGGTGCTCGATCTCGGCCGCGCGCACCCGGTCGGACTTGATTGCGTCGGCCCCCTGCCGGTGATAGTCGGCCGCCGACATGCGGTGGGTCAGGTCGAGCTGCTCGCGCTCGAGCGCTTCGATTTCCGCGGGCAGCGATTCCAGCTCACGCTGTTCCTTGAACGAAAGCTTCGCCGGGCGGTTCGCCGCACGCCGCGCCTCCGGTACAGCGGGCGCGGCCTGCGCGCTCGCGGCTGCCGGTGCCGCTTGCACGCCGGCGGCCGTCGCGGCCGGACGCTGCGCAATCCAGTCGCTGTAGCCGCCCACATATTCCTTCCACGTGCCGGCAGGGCCTTCGGCGACGAGCGTCTGCGTGACGACGTTGTCGAGGAACGTGCGGTCGTGGCTCACGAGGAGCAGCGTGCCCGAGTACGACTGGAGCGTCGCCTCGAGCAGCTCGAGCGACTCGATGTCGAGGTCGTTCGTGGGCTCGTCGAGCACGAGCAGGTTCGCAGGCTGCGCGAACAGGCGCGCGAGCAGGAGCCGGTTGCGCTCGCCGCCGGAGAGCGTGCGCACCGGCGCGTTCGCGCGCTCGGGCGGAAACAGGAAGTCCGAAAGATACGTGAGCACGTGCCGGTCGCCGTCGGCGAGCTTCACCCACTCGGAGCCAGGGCTGATCGTGTCGACGAGCGTGCGATCGGGGTCGAGCTGCGCGCGCAGCTGGTCGAAATACGCGACGTCGAGCTTCGTGCCCAAGCGCACGGTTCCCGCATCCGGCGCCAGCGTGCCGAGGATCAACTTGAGCAGCGTCGACTTGCCCGCGCCGTTGGGGCCGATCACCCCGAGCCGGTCGCCGCGCATGACGCGCAGGTCGAGGTCCTTCACGACCGTGCGGTCGCCGAAGCGCTTCGTCACGCGCTCGAGTTCCGCCACGAGCTTGCCGGAGCGCTCGCCGGCATCGAGCGTGAGCTTGACGTTGCCCAGCCGTTCGCGCCGCTGCGCGCGCTCGCGCCGCAAGGCCTCCAGCCGGCGCACGCGTCCCATGTCGCGCGTGCGCCGCGCTTCGACGCCCTTGCGGATCCAGGCTTCTTCCTGCTTCCAGAACTGGTCGAACTTCCGGTTGGCGACGGACTCGGCCGCGAGTTCGCCCGCCTTGCGCGCCTCGTAGGCGGCAAAGTTGCCCGGATACGAGCGCAGCAGCCCACGATCCAGCTCGACGATCCGGGTCGCCACGCGGTCGAGGAACGCGCGATCGTGCGTGATCACGATGGACGTCGGCTGCCTGCGCAACAGGTCCTCGAGCAGCACGATGCCGTCGATATCGAGATGGTTGGTCGGCTCGTCCAGCAGCAGCAGGTCGGGCGCCAGCGCGAGCGCCAGCGCAAGCGCCGCGCGTTTCCTCTCGCCGCCGGAGGCCGCGCGCGGGTCGGCCGCCTCGTCGAGCCCGAACCGGTGCAGGAACTCGACGAGCCGCGCCTCGACGCGCCAGCGCTCGCGCTCGTCGTGGAAATCGGGATTGTGGTCGGCGAGGCGTCCGCGCAGCGCGAGGCTCTCGCGCAGCGACGATGCCGCCGGCAACTCCGGTTCCTGCTCGACCAGCACGACACGCAACCCGTCGCGCCGCTTGATGTCGCCGTCGTCGAGATGTGCGCGGTCGGCGATCACGTTGAACAGCGAGGACTTGCCCGTGCCGTTGCGGCCGATGAGCCCGATGCGCTCGCCGTCGTCGACGGTGAGCGACGCGCGATCGAGCAACGGATGGAGGCCGAACGCGAGTTCGGCGTCCTGGAGGGTCAGGAGCGGCATGGCGCTAGGATAGCGCGGACGTTACTGGCGGAAGCGCGTGCACGCATGCAGGCGCGGCTCGCTACGAATTCTGTCCGGATCCAAAGGCGCGCGATCGACCCATTCGCTCGGTCCCGTTGCCGAAGCGCGGCCGTCGTCACAAGCCGCCGGTGCGAGATTGCGTGCCGCCGCTATGCGTGCCGCGGATCGAGCGCGTCGCGCAGGCCGTCGCCCAGCAGGTTGAACGACAGCACGAGCAGGAAGATCGACACCCCGGGCCACACGGCCATCCACGGCGCGTTCTCGACGTAGTTCTTCGCAGTGTTGAGCATGCTCCCCCAGCTCGGCGCGGGAGGCTGCTGGCCGAGGCCCAGGAACGAGAGGCTCGCTTCCGCGATGACCGCCGCGGCGATGGCGAGCGTCGACTGCACGATCAGCGGCGGAATCACGTTGGGCAGGATGTGGCGGATCGCGATGCGCAGGTGCGAATTGCCGACGGCGCGCGCGGCCTCGACGTAGTCCTCGACCTTCACCGACTGGACCTGCGCGCGCGTGAGGCGGATGAAGATCGGCGTCGCCGAGATGCCGATCGCGATCATCGCGTTGGTGAGGCTCGGTCCCAGGAATGCCGCCAGCGCGATCGCGAGGATCAGGAACGGCGTCGCGAGCATCGCGTCGGTCATCCGCGAGATCAGCGCGTCGGGCCACCGACCTGCATAACCCGCAAGCAGGCCGATCGGCACGCCGAGCGACAGCGCGATCGACACCGACACGACGCCCGCCAGCAGCGACGCGCGCGCGCCGTAGATCACGCGCGACAGCACATCGCGGCCGATCTCGTCGGTGCCGAACCAGTGCGCGGCCGACGGCGCCTTGCGGATCGCCGACCAGCTCGTCGCCAGCGGGTCGTAGGGCGAAAGCCACGGCGCGAACACCGCCATCGCGACGAAGAACACGACGAAGAACAGGCCGGCCATCGCGGCCCGCCGCTTCACGAGCCGTGCGAATGCGCGCCGCCCCGGGCTCACTTCCCGCGGCAGCGTGTCGATCGCGAGCGTGGCCACCGTCAGTCCCGCCGGGCCGCCCCAAGGGGCTGACCTGCCACGGCCTCCTTGGTCCCACACGGCATGCGGATCGCAGCGTGTCGGCCGTCGCCCACGCGCGCGGACGCGCTCTGCGAGCCTTGGCTTCGCCCCGCGCGCGTGGGCGGC
>Ga0209253_10001727_pt1 | contig 19264 bp, 20 predicted proteins | sample FrelakmetBRP12BR_FD_187145 | JGI IMG/M metagenome (GOLD analysis project Ga0209253, IMG submission 187145) | Freshwater lake sediment microbial communities from the University of Notre Dame, USA, for methane emissions studies - BRP12 BR (SPAdes)... | ecosystem: Environmental > Aquatic >... | reverse complement strand
ATCGCCGCCGTCAACGTCGTCTTCCCGTGGTCCACGTGCCCTATCGTCCCCACGTTCACGTGCGGCTTCGTCCGCTCAAACCTCGCCTTGGCCATGGCTGTACCCGTTCCTGGGTTCCTGGGTGCTAGTCGGCAGCCGCGAGATCGCTGACCGCTGACGGCTGACGTCCGACGGCTTCGTTCAGAGCTCGCGACCGGGATTGAACCGGTGACCTCATCCTTACCAAGGATGCGCTCTACCGACTGAGCTACGCGAGCAAGCGGGCGACGGGGCTCGAACCCGCGACCCTCAGCTTGGAAGGCTGACGCTCTACCAACTGAGCTACGCCCGCAGTGGTGGGGGAAGGATTTGAACCTTCGTAGGCGTTCGCCGGCAGATTTACAGTCTGCTCCCTTTAGCCACTCGGGCACCCCACCTGAGTGCCGCCCGATTGTCCCCTGCCCCGCTGAACAGACCACCCCGCGGTCCGGGTCGCGGGGTGGCATGTGGCCAGCGGAAAGTCGGCCGCTCCTTCCTTCTCACTGGAGCTGACGGAGGGACTCGAACCCCCAACCTGCTGATTACAAATCAGCTGCTCTACCTGTTGAGCTACGTCAGCGCGCGTCAGAACCGGTCTGCGCGAGCCTAGAAGCATAAGACGTGCCAGCGGAAGCGTCAACCCCAGCGGGAACGGGGCTAATGTTGCCTGAGGGAACAGGTTCGTAGGCGCCAAGACGCCCAGGAAAGCAGGAACGCCAATGGCGTGGCGGGGCGGTCCCGGGTGCCTACCCCGGCGCCTTCCGGCGCGGCACCACCTGGACACCCTCCCTCGTATCCCGCACCTCGAAACCCTGCCCCTGCAGCAGTGCGCGCGCCGCGTCGGCCTGCGCCCAGTCCTTCGCCTGCCGCGCCGCGAACCGGATGCCGGCCAGTCGAGTGGCCCAGGCGGTGAGATCCTCGCCCGGCGCGGGGGGCACGACGGGCAGAGAGCCTGGACCCAGCCCCACCGTCCCAGCACCCTCGAGTACGGGGGCGGACAGCTGCAACTCGCCGTGGCCCGTCACCGACAACTTCACCCCGACGGACGCCTCCGGCACCACCTGCAGTACGCCCGCCACACGGTCGAAGACGGAGAGCACGGCGTCGCGGTCGGCCGGCGACGCCCCTCCGCGCTCGTCCAGCTCGCGGTTCGCCTCGCGGACGAAGTCCATCAGCCCCGCTAGCGCGCGCGGCGCGTCGAGATCATCGTCCATCGCCGTGCGGAACCCCGCCTCGAGACGCCCCGCCATCACGGGCAGCGCGCCCTGCGGCGCGCCCGGTGCCGCGTCGGCAAGCCGCGCGCGGAACTCCGCCAGCCGCGCCGCGCCAACGGCCGCGGCGCGCAGCGCGTCGTCGGTGAGCTGCAGCTGCTTCCGGTAGTGCGTCGAGCAGAACAGCGTGCGGACCGCGGCGGGATCCCAGCCGTCCTCGCGGAGGTCCCGCGCGGTGACGATGTTCCCGTACCGCTTCGACATCTTGGTACCGCCCACCTGCAGGAACTCCGCGTGCAGCCAGTAGCGCACGAAGGGCTTCCCCGTCGCCACCTCGGACTGTGCGATCTCGTCCTCGTGGTGCGGGAAGATGAGGTCGACGCCGCCGGCGTGGATGTCCACCGTCTCGCCGAGGAGGGACTGCGCCATCGCCGAGCACTCCAGGTGCCAGCCCGGACGCCCGCGGCCGAACGGCGCGTCCCAGGCGGCACCCACCGCCTCGTCCTCCGGCTTGGCCGCCTTCCACAGTACGAAGTCGCGCGCATCCGCCTTGTCGTACTCGTCGCTCGAGACTCGCGCCCCCGCCTTGAGATCGCGCCGCTCGACCTGGCTCAGGCGACCGTAGCCCGCGAAGCGGTCGATGGCGAAGTAGACGCTCCCGTCGTCGCCGCGGTAGGCGACCCCGCGCTCGAGGAGCCGCTTGACGAGCGCCACCATTTGGGGCACGAAGTCCGTCGCGCGGGGATAGTGGTGCGCAGGCGCGAGGCGCAGGTAGCGGGAGTCCTCGAAGAAAGCGTCGGCGAACGGCGCCGTGTAGCGCACCAGAGCGACCCCGGCCTTCGCCGCAGCGGCGATGGTGCGATCATCCACGTCCGTCAGGTTCATCACGTGCTCGACGGCGTAGCCGGCGTACTCGAGGTAGCGCCGCAGCAGGTCCTCGAAGATGAACGTCCGGAAGTTGCCGATGTGGGCGTAGTTCCAGACGGTGGGCCCGCACGTGTAGAGGGTGACGCGCGGCGGCGCGAGGGGCACGAACTCCTCGAGCTGGCGGGTGAGCGTGTTGTAGAGCCGGAGCTTCACGGGCGCCTCGCTGGTCCGGGAGCGAAGCTAGCCACCCGGGGAGGCCCGTTCAACCTGGCGCCGCGGCCTGGCGTTGCCGCAGCGCGGCGCCGCCGGCCTTCCCGGCGGCGCCGCACCTGGCTAGGCGCTGCCCGCCGCAGCTGGAAGGCCGCGGCGGGCCAGCCGGCTCAGGAGAGCGTGCGGCTGCGGCGCCTGACGAGTGCGAGCAACCCGGCGACAATCAGTGCGAGCGCGCCCAGCAGGACGGCGGAGGCGAGGTCGCCCGTCGCCTGGAGTGCGAGCCCCACCGCCACGGTACCGAAGCCGATCGCGAAGGACGGCGCCAATTCCTGGCCGTCTGCCTTGCGCGCGGCCCACCGGACGAGCGTGTGCCCCACGAGAAGGGCCCCGAACGAGACCAGCGCGAAGCTGCGGAAGAAGGCGAATGTCATCGTAGCCGCCTAGAGGGGGAAGGCGTTGCGCACCTGGCAGGTGAGCAGCGCGTCCAGAGACGTCTCCCATGCACCAGCCGCGGTCACCAGAGCAGCCGCGGACGCTGGGTTGGGCGCCACGGTGAAGATCTCGCCGGCGACGATCAGAACCGCGGACGCACCGATGTACGTCGCCCACTCCCTCAGGCACGGGATCGCCTTGGCGAGGGCCACGGGCGGCAGCGGGTCACCGTTCGGCCCGATGGCAGGGACCACCGCCGCCGTGCCGGGCCGCACGTCGAGGACGCCAGCGGCCCGCACGTGCCGGATCAGCACGCGGCCGCCCCGGTGCAGCTCCAGCACGCGCTCGCGCAGCGCGAACCCGCCGCCGAGCGGCTCCCACCGGTACGTGACCACGGCCACCAACTCGCCGTCCCGCTCGTAGCGCACCGAGGCGATGGGGCCTCGCCCCCCGAGACCGGCCACCACGAGCCGGTGCTCGTGTCCCTCGGCATCGGTGTAGCGCGACTCTCGCTCGCTGGCCTGGCGTCCCTCAGCCACGGCCAGCAAGGTCCCGCTCTCGCGGTCCATCGCCTCTCCGCCGGCGACGACCGCTTCCCGCGCCACCAGGCCGAGCTCGCGCACTTCTGGTGCGGTGCCGGCACCCGGCACCTCGATCGCCTCGCGCACCGTGGCGCGCACCAGTGCGCCGTCGGACAACGCCACGGCCGGCGCGCCCGGCTCGGCGGTGGATGCGTCCGGGGCGCTCGCGTCCCGCGCGCAGGCTGCGGCGGTCAGGGCCACGAGCACCGCCGCGCTCGCCGCCAGCCACAGGTTCACTCGTCTCATAGCACTACCTCCTCTGGATCAGGTGGGGCCGACGCGCGGGATGGGGCCGCGCCGCCGTCCACGGGTCGCGCACTGACGCTGGAAGCGCGGACGCCGATGCCGCGCTCGCGGCAGCAGGCGAGGATCGCTTCGGGGCTGTCGCTGGAGCCGATGGCGAGCCGGAGCCCGTGCCGGCCCACGGCGACGTGCGGGAACCGGTCGCAGAGGAGGGCAGCCGCCCGACGGGGCGAGCCCTCCACGACCAGCACCAGCGCCCGGGCCATCCTCTGCTCCACCGCCGACCCTCCGCGGACCGTGGACAGGCGCGCGGCAAGACGCGTCGCGCCGCCCCGCGAGTGCGAGGCGGCGCGAACCTACTGCCGGGAGCGGCGAACACTGGTACCGAAAGCGCCGGCGCGCGGCGCGGGATTACGCGGTATTGTAGAGAGGCGTCGCACGCACCTCGGAGGCGGCACAGCATGGTGTTCGACCCGGCGCTTCTCTCACCCGGACAGCGGTACGTCCCAGGCATCCTGGGCGGCCTCGGCCCCCTCGCGCACGTCGAGTTCGAGCGACGGCTGCTCGCCCGCAGCCACCTTCGCGGTGCCCGCGGCGACAGCGAGCACCCCGTCTGGCTCCTCGCGAACGCCGCCTCGACACCCGAGCGGACGCGGGCGCTCCTCGAGGGTGGCGAGAGCCCCCTCCGCCACCTGACGGCCTTCGCCCAGTTGCTGGAGCGCGCCGGCGCCGACGCGCTGTTCGTGCCTTGCAACACCGCACACGCCTACCACGCCGAGGTCCAGCGGGCCCTGCGCATCCCGTGGGTCCACCTGATGGAGGTCGTGGCCGAGGCGATCCGCGCGGCCCATCCGGCCGGCACCCGAGTCGGCCTCGTGGCAACGGACGGGACCCTCGCGACGGGCCTCTATCACCGCGCGCTCGAGGCACGCGGCCTGGTGCCGGTGGCGCCGGCACTCGGATCGCCCACGCAGGCGCGGGTGCGGGCGGCGACCTCGGACCCCGAGACGGGCATCAAAGCCACGGGAGACGCGGTCTCGCGCACGGCGCGGGAGCACCTCGCGGCAGCCGCCGGATGGTGCGTGGAGCACGGGGCACGGGTCGTCGTCCCCGCGTGCACGGAGGTCTCGGTGGGGCTGACGGCGGAGGTGTTCGACGCGGCCCCGCTGGTGGACCCGCTGACGGTGGCCGCGGAAGTGGCCCTGGACATCGCGTACGGCCGCCGCGATCCGGCGGAGTTCTATGTCGGCCGTCAGCCGTCAGCCGTCAGACGTCAGAAGGCGCAGCGCCCTCCGCCGACGGCTGATGGCTGACGGCTGACGGCTGATGGCCGACGGCTGACGGCTCTCCGTCGCCGTACACGCGGCCGATCAGGATGTGGCGCACGAGGACCATCACGGTCGCGAGCGCGGGCACCGCGACGATCAGGCCGATGGGACCCGCCAGCTTCGCCATCACCAGGACCGACAGGATGGTCAGCACGGGCGGCAGGGCGACCCGCCGGTGCATGAGGATCGGGGCCACCAGGTTGGCCTCGACCAGATGGACCACCACGCCTACCGACGCGACGGCGAGGAACGCGAGGAACCCCCGCTCACCCAGGACCAGGAGCGCGGGCAGGAGCGTGGAGACGAGCGTGCCGAAGAACGGGACCAGCGCGACGATGCCGGTGAAGATGCCGAAGGCCAGCCAATAGGGCACGTCGAGCAGCCACAGGCCGATGGCCGTGAGGATGGCGAGGAGCACCATCGCGACGAGTTGTGCCATCACCCAGGCGCGCAGCGTGGCGCCGAGGTCCGCGAGGATCTCCCGCGCGGCCGGCCGGTGCCGCGGCGGCACGAGGGCCACGATGCCGTCGCGGTACAGCGACGGCCGCACCGCCATGTACATCGCCATCACCACGACGGCCACCGCGTCGATCAGTACCCGGCCGGTGGTGGTGGCGTAGGGGATGATGCCGGTGCGGACGAAGTCGGCGACGCCGAGCAGCGCGGTGGTCATCAGCCCGCGCTCGCTCGACGCGAAACCCGCGCGCCGCAGGACCGGGTAGCGGTCGGCGAGGCGGCGGATCACCCCGTCCAGATCCGAGAGGTAGCGCGGCACCGCCGCGACCAGTTCGTCGGTCTGCTGAACGAGGGGGGGCGCCAGCAGCGCCACGATGCCCGCCAGCGCGGCGAGGGTGAGGGCGAGGGCGATGAGGAGCGCGACGACGCGCGGCAAGCGAAGGTGCCGCGTGAACGGGGCCTCGAGGGCGTCGAGGTAGACGGCGATGAGCGCGGCGATGAAGACTAGGAGGAGCAGCTCCGCGATCCGGTAGGCCAGCAGCAGGACCACGGCGGCCAGCAGGAGCCCGACGAGCGGCGCCGCCCGCCGGCCGGAGAGGGCGGCGCCGGGCTCGGTCAGTTACGCACCCTTGCGCGGCTCGTCGTCGGCGTCCTCGTCCACCAGCTCGGCGTCGTGGACGTCGGCCGCGGCCTTCCCGCCCGCGGCGATCTGCTTGGGGGCCGCGGGGGCCTCGCCGGCGCCGAGGAGCCCCATCTTCTGCTTCAGCGCGAGCAGTTGCGTGTCGGCGTCGGCCTTGTACTCCAGCGCCGTGAACTGCTTGGCTAGCGAGTCGCCCGACAGCTCCTCGGACAACTCGGCCGAGGCGAGGGCCTTGCGCTCGTTGTCGGCGATGGCCTCCGCCATCCGCTCGAAGGTCTCGAAGGCGCTCTTGTCGCTGATCGACGACATCGTCTCGTGGATGCGCTTCTGCGCCTCCGCGCGCCGCTGCCGCGCGACCAGGATGTTCTTCTTCCGCTTCGCCTCCTCGATCTTGTCGTTGAGGGTGCGCAGCGAGTTCTTGAGCGACTCCGTCTCCGAGCGGTGCTTCCGCCACGTCTCGTCGAGCTGCACGGCCGCCTGCATGTGCTCCGCATGCCGCAGGAGGGCCTGCTTGGCGAGGTCGTCACGCCCTTCCTGCACAGCGAGCATCGCGCGCTTCTCCCAGTCCTCGGCCTGCTTCTTCTCGGCCTCCGCCTGGGCCTGCAGCTTCTTCTCGTCCGCGATCGCCGCGGCGACCTGCTGCTTGGCCTTCGCCAGCTGACTCCGCATGTCGAGGATCAGCTGATTCAGCATCTTCTCGGGGTTTTCCGCTCGCGAGATCAGCTCGTTGATGTTCGAGCGGAGCATCGTCCCCAGACGATCGAAGATTCCCATGGCGCCTCAGGCCGTCCGGAACGGAGCGAGAGTGGAGAGGTGCGAGGCCAGCGCCATAGTCATCGAGTCGAAGCTGGCCTGAAACTCGTTGAAGTCGAGGTTCTCGAGCTCGAGCGCGTCCGAGAGCACCACGTCCTCCCCCGCCACGCCGTACGAGCCGTGCGCGAGGTCCGAGGCGTTGAGCTCGAGGAGGTGCCGGAAGAGCTCGAGGAGCTTGGCCTTGTCGGGGAGCTTCATCACACGCACGCGAAGCACCGCCACCGGTGGGTTGTAGTGCACCACCACCTCGGGGCCGTCGTCTCCGGTGGTGAGCACCCAGAGGCCGGGCTCCACCTCGCGGGACTGGACACCCTCGGCGCCCAGCCGGTCGAAGAAGTTCTCCAGGTCTGCGCGACTGATCATTGCCGCTCCTTATGCGCGGCGCGGCCCGGCGGGCCCGCCACACCGAACATTCACCCGGCGTCGCCTTCGGCGCCAGGGAGGGCACGCTCCTGCCGGGACTTCGCCAGCAGGCGCTCGGTGAATTCCTGCCGCTCGGCCACTTCGGCGATCTGCCGTGACAGCGCGTCGAGGCGGTCGTGGACCTCGTCCAATTCGGCCGGGAGGGCCGGGTGCTGTTCCTTCCGGTGGCCGCCACCCAGCCAGTAGCTGATGGCCCCGCCGACGGCCCGGCCGACCGGGCCGATGATCACCATCCCCGTGATCACTATCCCGGTGATCATCCCGAACAGCGGGATGATGATCTCGACCGGCGGTCCGCCTTGCATCATGCCTGCCCTCCGCTGCCAAGGGCCCCGCGCTCGCGGCCCTTCGCGATCAGGCGTTCCGTGAAGTCCTGCCGCTCCGCCAGCTCCCCCACCTGCTGCTGCAGGCTCTCGACCCGGCTTTCCAGGGCCTCGACCGCGTCGAGCACCTCGGCGCCGGGCGCGGGGAGGTGCTTCCGCGTGATCGAGGCGGCGATCGCCCGGCCGACCGGCCCGAACACCGCGAAGGCCGCGATGACCGTGATGAAGAAGCCGCCGATGGCAACGATGTCTTCCATTATCTCCCCGTCGGGCCCGGGCCGGGCGCAGCCAGCAGGCCGCGTTCCTTGGCCTGGGCCAGCAGGCGCTCGTTGAAATCCTGCCGCTCGGCGAGATCGCCCAACTGTCGATGGACGTCGTTGATCTGCTGAGCCTGATCGTCGAACCGCTCCTCGATGTCCGCCAGCACCCCCGACGCGCCCTTGCCGCGCAACCGCTCGGCGACGGCCCGGCCCACCGGCCCGAACGTCACAAGGGCGGTGATGACCGTGGCGAAGAACCCGAGGACCGCGACCGCGATGATGTCTTCCACTATCTCTCCGTCTGGCCCGGGCCGGGCGCTGCCAGCAGGCCGCGATCCTTGGCCTGGGCCAGCAGGCGCTCGCTGAAGTCCTGCCGCTCAGCCAGATCGCCCAGTTGTCGCTGGACCTGGTCGAGCCTGCCGATGACTTCGTCGAGCTGGTCCTGGACGCCGGCGACGGAATCAGCGCCGTGCTTGCCGCGCAACCGCTCGGCGACGGCACGGCCGATCGGCCCCAGCGTCACCATCCCGACGGTGGTCACCAGCGTGATGGCGATGACGACCAGGTCGCCGTCGAAGTGCATCGCCGGTCTCCTAGCGCCCGTTGCCGGCGTCGAGCTGGCCCTTCTCCCGGGCCTGCGCCAGCATCCGCTCGGTGAAGTCGAGGCGGTCCTGCGTCGCCTCCAGCTGTTCGCGCAGAATCGCCATTTCGCCGCTCAGGTCGTCCACACGGGGGTCCGCCAGCTCCGGCTGCCGGGGCGCCTTGCCATGCATGATGCGATGGGCGAGGGCGCGGCCGATGGGGCTGAACGCCACACCGAGGATCACGACCCCGGTGATGAGGCTCGTGATGACATCCCGGACGACGAGTTCGACCGGCATCTCACTTCCCCCCGGGCCCGAGTTCCTTGGCGCGCACCTGGGCGAGCAGCCGCTCCGCGAAGTCGAGCCGCTCGTGCACCTCGTCGAGCTGATGCCGCACGGACCCCAGCTCTTCCCGCAGCTCCTCGACCTCGGCCAGCATCGGCGTCTCCTCCGCCGCGGCCTTCTCGCCGGCGACCCGGCGGGCGAGCGCCCGGCCGAGGGGGCTGTACGACATCCCCACAGCGCCGATCACGAGGAACAGGACGATAGGTATCAGCTCACCCAGAATGGGACACTCCTTTCAAGCCGTCAGCCGTCAGCCGTCAGCCGTCAGCCACATAACGCCTTGGGCGCCAAGAAGTTTCGCGTGCAAGGCGAATCTAGGGCGACCTGCGGCTGCCCGCCAGCAGCGGCGCGAGCGCCCGCCCGGTGTGCGACGCGGGGACCTGGGCGACGGCTTCGGGCGCTCCTGAGGCAACGACCAGGCCACCGGCGGCCCCCCCTTCCGGCCCGAGGTCGATGATCCAGTCGGAGGTCTTGATGACGTCGAGGTTGTGCTCGATCACTACGACGGTGTTGCCTTTCTCCACGAGGCGATGCAGGACCTCGAGGAGGAGGCGCACGTCCTCGAAATGGAGGCCGGTGGTCGGCTCGTCGAGGATGTAGAGGGTGCGGCCGGTGTCCCGCTTGGACAGCTCGGTGGCGAGCTTGACGCGCTGGGCCTCGCCGCCGGAGAGGGTGGTCGCGCTCTGGCCGAGGTGGATGTAGCCGAGGCCGACGTCGTTCAGGGTCTCGAGCTTCGCGCGGATGCGCGGCTGGTTGGCGAAGTAGTCGAGCGCGTCGGCGACGGTGAGGTCGAGCACGTCGGCGATGTTCTTCCCCTTGAAGCGCACCTCGAGAGTCTCGCGGTTGTAGCGCCGCCCCTTGCACACCTCGCACGGCACGTAGACGTCCGGCAGAAAGTGCATCTCGATCTTGACGAGGCCGTCGCCCTGGCACGCCTCGCACCGCCCGCCCTTCACGTTGAAGGAGAACCGCCCCGCTTCGTAGCCGCGCATCTTCGACTCCGGCAGGTCGGCGAAGATCTCGCGGATGGGGGTGAAGAGCCCGGTGTAGGTGGCCGGATTCGAGCGCGGGGTCCGGCCGATGGGGCTCTGGTCGATCTCGATGACCTTGTCGACGTGCTCGATGCCCTCGATGCGGTCGTGCGCACCGGGGACGACCTTGGCCCGGTAGAACTGGCGCGCGAGGGCCTGGTAGAGGATGTCCGTGACGAGAGTGGACTTCCCCGAGCCCGACACGCCGGTCACCGCGATGAAGAGGCCGAGGGGGAAGGCGACGTCGAGCGAGCGCAGGTTGTGCTGGCGCGCGCCGACCACGCGCAGCACGCGGGATTCGTCGGCCGTCCGCCGCGCCGCCGGCACCGGCACACGCAGCTCCCGCCGGAGGTAGCGCGCGGTGAGCGACGTCGGGTGCGCGAGCACCGTGTCGAGCTTCCCACAGACCACCACCTCGCCGCCGTGGCGGCCCGCCCGGGGGCCGAGGTCCAGGATCCAGTCGGCGGCGCGGATGGTCTCCTCGTCGTGCTCCACGACGAGCACGGTGTTGCCGAGGTCGCGCAGCTCCTTGAGGGTGGCGAGGAGCCGCGCGTTGTCGCGGTGGTGCAGACCGATGGACGGCTCGTCGAGGATGTAGAGCACGCCGACGAGGCGCGAGCCGATCTGCGTGGCGAGCCGGATGCGCTGGGCCTCGCCGCCTGAGAGCGTGCCCGCCCCGCGGCCCAGGGTCAGGTAGTCGAGGCCGACGTTCACGAGGAACCGCAGGCGGTCGCGGACTTCCTTGAGGATGGGGCCGGCGACCTCGGCGTCGAGCCCCGGTTTGCCCGCCTCCCGGAGCGGCAGGCGCTCGACGTGCGCGAGCGCCTCGACCACCGACATCTCGACCAGGTCGCCGACGCTCTTCCCGCCGACGAGGACGGCGAGGCTCTCGCGCTTGAGGCGGCGCCCGCCGCAGGTCGAGCACGGCCGCTCGGTCATGTACTCGCCCAGCTGTACGCGGACCGAGTCGGACGTGGTCTCGCGGTAGCGACGCGCGACGTTCCGCAGGATGCCTTCCCAGCCCGACTCGTACTCGCCGTGGAACTTCTCGCTCTCGTACTTGAAGTGGAGCTTCTTCCCCTCGATCCCGTAGAGGAGCGCCTGGCGGACTGCCGCTGGCAACTGCCCCCACGGCGTGTTGAGGTCGAACTTCAGCTCCCGCGCGAGCGTGGGCAGGACCACCTTGCGCAGGTACCCGCCCGGCTCGCCCCACGGCAGGACGACGCCCTCGAGGATCGAGATGTTCGTGCCGCCGATGGCGAGCCCCTCGTTCACTTCGCGGCGCATCCCGAGGCCGTCGCAGTCGGGGCAGGCACCGAAGGGCGAGTTGAACGAGAACTGGCGCGGCTCGAGTTCGGGGATGGAGAGCCCGCAGACGGGGCACGCGTACTTCTCGGAGAACACCACGCTCTCGGCACCGCCTCGCTTGTGGCGGACGACCTCCACCACGCCGTCGGCCACTTTCAGCGCGGTCTCCACGCTGTCGGCCAGGCGCTGGCGGTCGGCCGCGTTCACGGTGAGCCGGTCCACGACGATTGCGATGTCGTGGTTCTGGCGGCGGTGCAGCTTGGGGACGGCGTCGAGATCGTAGACGGTCCCGTCCACCCGGGCGCGGACAAAGCCCTGGCGCCGCGCCTCCTCGAACATCTCGCGGAACTCGCCCTTGCGGCCGCGCACCAGCGGAGCAAGGACCTCGAGCTTCGTGCCCGCCGGCCAGGCGAGGACGATGTCGGCGATCTGGCTGGCCGACTGCCGCTGGATGGGCGAGCCGTCGTTCGGGCAGTGAGGCGTGCCCGCGCGGGCGTAGAGCAGGCGCAGGTAGTCGTAGATCTCGGTGACGGTGCCGACGGTGGAGCGCGGGTTCTGGCCGGCGGTCTTCTGCTCGATCGCGATGGCCGGGGAAAGCCCCTCGATGACGTCCACGTCGGGCTTCTCCATCAGCCCGAGGAACTGCCGGGCGTAGGCGGAGAGGGACTCGACGTACCGCCGCTGGCCCTCGGCGTAGATGGTGTCGAATGCGAGCGAGGACTTCCCGGAGCCGGACAGTCCGGTGATGACCGTCAGGGACCCGCGGGGGATCTCGACGTCGATGTTGCGGAGGTTGTGCTCGCGGGCTCCGCGGACGATCAGGCGGTCATCGGGCATAGCCTGATACGGTATCGCGAGGCGGGCGCGAGCGCAAAGGGGGAGTGAGGGCCGCGCGCCCGTCCGCAGGCCGCTCCCCGGGGCCACACGGCGTCGCTCGGCCCCTCGTTCTTGACGGCTGCTTGACGCCACGGCGGCAGTATGGTCGCGGAACCTACTCGAGGCAGGTCCCGTGACCGCACGACCCTGCACCGCCTGGCCCTCCCACCCGGAGCCACACCCGTCGCTCCGCGTGCTGGTCGCGAATCCCTTGGCCAGGGGAGTGGACCGGGCGGCGGTGAGCCGGGTCGCTGACCTGCTGGGCCTCACCGGCCGCACCATCCGCGAGGTGGGCCGGGACGGCTCGGCCCGCGCCCTGGCGGCCGAGGCGGTGCGCGCCGGCGCGGAGTGCGTCGTCGCCGCCGGCGGCGACGGGACGGTGCACGAGGTGGTCCAGGAAGTGGCCGGCTCCCGGACGGCGCTGGGGGTGATTCCGCTCGGTACCTCGAACGACCTCGCGGCCCGGGCCGGCATCCCGCGGGACCTCGAGGCGGCCTGCGCCCTCACGCGGTACGGGGCCGTGGTCGCACTGGACGTCCTCGCGCTGGATGAGAGACGGATCGCGACCGTGGGGGGCTTCGGCTTCCCGGCGCTGGTGGCCCGCGAGTGCAATGCGCTCCGCTCCGGTGGCGCCCGTCCACTGGCGCAGTTGCTCGGTCGCGGCATCTACACCGCCGTCGCGGCTTCGCGGATTCTCACGGACGGCGCGCCCGCCGCGCCGCTCGCCCTGCGGCTGAACCGGGGCGCGCCAACCGTCCTCCCAGTGTCGGCCATTCTGTTCGGCGTCACGGCACGGTTCGGCGGAGGCTTTTCCCTGCTCCCGGGCGGGTCCGTGGCGCCGGGCACGTTCGCCGCTCTCATCGTCACGGCGGGCAGCCGCGCCCGCCTGCTCGCAACCTTGCTGCGCCTGAAGGCGGGGCGGCCGGCCGGACGCGCTGCCCGGCTGGTCACCGGCCTGACGAGCCTCGATCTCCGCAGTGCCAGTCCGATCGGCTCCTTCGGCGACGGCGAGTGGCTCGGATTCCGGCGCCGGGCCTCGGTCACGATCGAGCGGCGCGCGCTGCGCGTGATCGTCCCGCGCGAGGGCGCCTCGGCCCCCTACCGTCTTCCGACGTTTGGCGAGGTCCGCTGATGCTCGCCCGGGTGCTGCTGGTGGCCGCCGCCTGGTTCGTCGCGGGCGCGCTGCTCGTGCTGGAGCAGCGGCGCGTCCGGCCGTCCCCGGCGCGCACCGGCTGGCGCAAGTACGCCGTCTATCTCGCGGTCGTGTTCGGGCTTCTGGCGCTCGCGGATGCGGGGGCGCCGGCGTTCGCGGCCCTGGTCCTGACCATCCTCGCCGCTGGGCTCGCCGAGTACTACCGCGCGTCGCCGGTCCCGCGCCCCGCGGTGCTTCCGCTCGTCGCGACCGGATTGCTCGTGGCGGTGGCGGGCCTCGGCGGCGGCGTGCACGCGCTGTACGGCGCCGCGGTGGCCGCTTCCTTCGCGGCCCTGGTGGCCGGAGCCCTGACGCGCCAGCCGGAGCGGGGCGCTGCGAACGCGGCGTGGTCCATCGTTGGTCTGCTGCTGGTCGCGACGCCCGGTGCGCACCTGCTGCTGCTCGTCAGGAACGAGGAGCGGTTCGCGCTGTTCGCGTTCCTGTTCCTCGTCGTCGCGGCCGGCGACGCGTTCGCCGAGCTGGTGGGCCGGCGCTGGCCCTACGGGCGGGGATTCGTCCCGGTGAGCCCGGCCAAGACCGTGAGCGGACTGGCGGGCGGGGCCCTGGCCGCGATCGCGGTCGCGTTCACGCTTCGCTTCCTGCGTCCCGTCTGGACATCGCCGCAGGTCGTGGCGGCGGCGCTCGTGCTGGCCGCGGCCGGCGCCGTGGGCGACCTCGTGGCCTCGAGCGTGAAGCGCGCGTTCGGCATCAAGGATTTCGGCTCGTGGCTGCCGGGGCAGGGCGGCGCCCTGGACCGGTTCGACAGTCTGCTCTTCGCGGCGGCGCCGTTCTACTGGCTCACGCGAGCGTGGTGACGATGACCGCCCGGCGGATCGTCGCGTTGGGTGCCGAGGCCCGCACGTCGGGAGCCGAGGTGGGCTTCAAGGCGGCGCGGCTCGCGGACATCGCGCGGCTGGGCATCCCGGTGCCCGAAGCGTTCGCCCTGACGGCTGGCGCGTTCTGCGGATTCTGCAGCGCCAACGGCATCCGGGTGTCCGAGGGACCACCCGAGCGCCTCGCGGAACGCATTCGAGCGGGGACCTTCCCAGCCTCCCTAAGCGACGAGTTGAGAGAACGCCTCGCCGCGCTGCCCGGTCTGACCGTGGCGGTGCGGTCTTCCGCGCTGAGCGAGGACGGGGCCGCGTGCTCGATGGCAGGCCAGCTCGAGACTTTCCTGAACGTCCGGCGGGAGGACGTCCCCGAGAAGGTGAAGGCGTGCTGGGCGGGCCTGTTCGGGCCGGCGGTCCTGGCGTACGCCGCGAAGCACGGCATGGCGCCCGCGACCGAGATGGGCGTCATCGTGCAGCGGCAGATCCAGCCTCGGTACGCGGGGGTCCTCTTCACCCTCGACCCCGTCACCGGATCGGCCGACCATTTCGTGATCGAATGGGTCGAGGGGCTGGGGGACGTGCTGGTCTCGGGCACCGTCACGCCGGAGCGAATCCGCGTGAGCCGACGCAGTCCGGTCATCCCCGCGGGACCGGCGCCCGACCTCGCCCGGGTCCTGGCACAGCTCGCCGCGCACGCGGCCCTGGTGGAGCGGCAGGTCGGATGTCCCGTGGACATCGAGTGGTGCGTGGAGGGAACGAAGCTGTTCCTGCTCCAGGCGCGTCCGGTCACGGCCGCGATGGCGCGCGACGCCGTAGTGTGGACCAGCACCAACATGTCCGAGAACTTCCCCAAGCCGCTGACACCGTTCACGTGGTCCATCGTGGACGAGTTCTACACGAGGTATGTGCGGAGCCTCACCCGCATGCTCGGCGTCCGGGACCCGGCACTCGGGACGCGGCACAGCCCGATCCACCGGCTGACCGGCGTACAGGGCGGCCGGGTCTGCTACAACATCAGGAGCTGGTACGAGCTGCTGGAGACGTACGTGCCGGGGGGCGGCGGTGCACTCCGGCGCGGTCTCGATCACTACATCGGCCAGCACGTGCCGGTCCCGCTCGACGCCGGCGAGCGCGGCACGAGGGCCCGCCGCGCGGGGCCGCTGGCGTGGATCGCGTTCTGGTCGCGGCTCGCCCTCCACCTGAGCCGTGGGCGGCGCTGCCTGGCCCGGTTCGAGCGGATGTTCCTGGAGTACCGGCGCGCCTTGCGGCGGCCGTCGTACGACTCGCTGGCCGCGCCCGCGCTGATGCAGAGGCTCGACGCCCTGTTCGAGGATTTCGTGGCGCGGCACTGGCACCGGCAGTGCATCGCAGACTTATCGGTCTTGGTGTTCCCTGGTCTTCTCGACGCGCTGCTGGAGCGCTGGGCGGCGCCCTCCGGCGAGCAGACAGGCACCGGTGCCGTGTCGGCGCGGCTGCTGCGGCAACCGGGCACGAGCGGGACGGAGGCCGTGGCGATCATCGCGCGGATGGCCGAAGGCATCGGCGCCCACCGCGACCTCGCGGCGCTCCTGGAGGCCCGGCGCCACGCCGAGCTTGGGGACGCGCTGCCTGCGCCGCTGCGGGCCCTCTACGCAGACTTCATGGAGCGGTTCGGAAGCCGCTGCTATCACGAGTGCCTCATCGTCTCGCCGACGTTCGAGGAGCGGCCCGACCTGTTCTGGGACCTGGTTGAGAAGTACCGGCGCGCCCCGCGGGCGGCCGGGGGTCCTCGGCCCGGCGGACCGCGTGAGGCGGACTCTGCGGCCGGCGTGCTGCGCGCACTCCCGCGAGGCCGGCGGCTCGTGGTGCGCCTGGTCCTGGACCGCGCCCGACAGGCGATCGCCCTGCGGGAGCAGGGGCGTCTCGTGCAAAGCCTGCTGTTCGGCGAGATCCGCCGGCTGGCCCTCGCGCTCGGGGAGAAGCTCGTGCGGCTCGGACACCTGAGCGCGACGGAGGACGTCTTCTACCTCCACACCGCAGAACTCCGGGACCTGTGCGCCGGCAAGTTCCTGTTCCCCGAAACGCTGCCGGACCTAATCGCCCTCCGGCGCCGCGCCCTGGAGCGGTGCGAGGAGCGCGAGCCGCCGGAGTGTTTCGTGGCCCCGGAGGGCGCCTACTTCCGGGCCGGGGACCCCGTGGCCTCATGCGCGGAGGGTTCCACGCTGCGCGGCGTGGGGGCCTCGAGCGGCCGCGCGCGCGGGACGGCGCGGGTGATTCTGGACCCGTTCCGGGACAGGCTCGAGCCTGGGGACATCCTCGTCGCGCGCTCGACGGACCCCGGCTGGACGGCGCTGTTCGCGATCGCCGGCGCGCTGGTGCTGGAGCGGGGAGGGATCCTCTCGCACGGGGCGATCGTGGCGCGGGAGTTCGGGGTGCCGGCGGTGGTGGGCGTTGAGGGGATCACCCGGCGCCTCCGCGGCGGCGAGCAGGTGAGCGTGGACGGCGACACGGGAGAGGTGGTGATCCTGGAGGCCGCGGAGCGCGCGGCCCGTCGTACCGAAGGCCGGCGGCCACGGGAGGAGGACATCCGTGCACACACGCGAGATCGCCGGATCGCTTAGGGCCTTCGCGGCGGAGCGCGCCCCCGCCGGCGTGGTCCTGGCGCTATCGGTCTCGCTGTGCGCGGGCCCCTGGGCGCTCGCCGGAGAGGATGGCCCGGCGCTCCTGAGGTCGGTCGCCGTCGTGTTCCTGGTTCTCACCGTTCTCAGGATCGCCGACGACCTGTGCTCGCTCGAGCACGACCGGATCGCCAGCCCCGAACGCGCGCTGCCGGCGGGCAGGATCGGGGCGCGGCCCCTCGCGGTCGGAGCGGCGCTGCTCTTCGCGGCGGCGGCCCTGTTGAGCGCGCCACGCCTGACCCTCGGCCTCGGCCTCCTGGTCGCGTACTACGCCGCGTACTACGCCCTCGTGGCGCGGATCCCCGTCGTCCTGCGGCCGCCGCTCGTGAACGCGGTCTTCCTCGCCATCCCAGCGGGCGTCGGGCTGCTCGGTGGAGATGCCGCTGCGTCCGGAGCGGCGCTGCTGGGGCCGTTCTTCTGGCTGTCTGCCGTCGGTCACGACTACGCCCACGAGGTCCACGCGCCGGAGGAAGCGCCCCCCGCGCTCCATACCTGTTCCCAGGTGCTGGGGCCGCGCGTGACGGCCGGCGTCGGCCTCGGCTGCTACGCAGGGGGTTGCGTGGCGGGCCTACTCGCGGCGCACGGGGCACTCGTCCTCGGGAGCTGGCCGCCACTATTCGTGACGAGTCTCGGCGCCCTCTTCGGATATGTCGCTTATCTGTTGGTGCGCCTCATCGCCCGGCCCGGACGGGAGAGGGCGCGACGCCTGTACGTGAGCGGCGTGGCCTGCTTCGCGGTCCCCAGCCTGCTGCTGGGACTCGACCGCCTGCTCCGCGGCTGAGCGCGCGGCTACAGGGCCGCGAGGCCGCGCCAGATCCAGTAGGCGATCAGCACCACTCCGAGCACCGGGAACAGCGCGTAGAACACGCCGTGGGGCTTCCGGACCGGACGGTCCGTCACGAACGCCGCGGCGATGAGCGGGAAGGCCACGCCGAGGAGCAGCCTGAAGGTGGCCGCCGGCACGGCGTCCCGGAGGACGAACAGCACGGGGAAGATGAGCGCGGTGTAGGTGACGGGGAGCCCGCGGTGGTGCGTGGACTGGTCGGCTCCCCGGGCGCTCAGGGTATTGAAGTGCGCCAGCCGGACCGCGCCCGCCACCGCGAACACGGCCATCAGCACCAGCGCCGGGGGCGAGCGCAGGCCGGCGCCGAGCGCGATGACGAAGGGCGCGAGAACGAAGGCCACGACGTCGACGACCGTGTCTAGCTGGGCGCCGAACTCCTTATCGTACTCGCTTCGTGTCAGTCTCCGGGCTACCACGCCGTCGAAGAGGTCCGCCAGGCCGGCGAGTATCAGGCACGCGAGGGCGAACTCGATCCGGCCCACCGAGGCCAGTACGATCGCGCCGACGGCGGCCAGGAATCCGGACAGGGTGATGAGGCAGGCGGGGTTGTAGGCGCCGAGGATCATGGGGTGGGCTCCCGGGCCAGGGTCGTGTCGGAGCAGCGGGTATCGCGAGCCGGAGCTACCGTAGGCGCCGCGGACGTCCCGGCGCAAGCCCCCAGGTCATGTGGCGCGGCGGGGTGGCGGCGCCCGATGCGGTACATTCCGGCTGGTCCGCGGTTTCCGTCACCGAGCCACAGAGCCGCTTCTTGAGGAATCGTGCGCCGCATCCTCTGCCTCTTCGCCCTCGCCCTGGCGGGCACCTCCTCGTCGCTCGCCGCCCAGATCACGCAGGCCGAGCACGCCGCCCGCCGGGACACCGTGGCGAGCCGCCTCGGAAACGGCGTCCTCCTGGCCTTTGGCGCCACGGAACCGAACACCGACGGGTCGGAGTACCGCCAGCTCCCCTCGTTCCAGTACCTCACCGGCTACGACCGGCCCAACGCCGCGTTCGTGATGGTGGTGCGCGGCGGGCGGGCGAACTACCAGATGCTGTTCGAGCCGCCTACTGACCCGCGGCTGGCGTTGTACGTCGGATTCGCGCCCGACTCCGGGGACCTCGCGCGCCGCTCCGGCCTGGGGCTGCGCAGCATCGAGGCGCTGCGCGGGTTCCTCGACGGCCGGCTCGGCCGCGGTCCGTTGTGGGTGGTGCCCGACATCCACACCCGCGACGCGATGCAGAGCGACTCGCTGACCCGGGGGCGCCGCTTCGTGCAGGACCTTTGGGCCGCCAGCCCCTGGCTCGAAGTGCGCAGCACCAGCGCGCTGCTCGACTCGCTGCGGGTAAGGAAGAGCCCCGCCGAGGTCGCGCTGCTGCGGCGCGCAACGGCCCAGAGCGCGGCCGGCGCGTGTGCGGCGATGGGGCGCGTGGCGCCGGGAGTCAACGAGCGCGACATCCTCGCCGTCACTGACTACACCTTCATCACCGGCGGCGCCGAAGGGCCGGCGTTCCGGGCCATCGTGGGGTCGGGGCCCAACTCCACGAGCTACCACTACCGCGCCAACGACCGTGTGATGCAGGCGGGCGAGGTAGTCGTGATCGACATCGGCGCGCTGTACCAGGGGTACGCCGGCGACATCACGCGTACGCTGCCGGTGAGCGGCCGCTACACGAGTGAGCAGGCTGCGATCTACCGCATCGTGCGGCTGGCGGTCGCCGCCGCGGAGCGCGAGATGCGCGCCGGCGCGCCCGTGGCGGCGGGTGACTCCGCGATCCGCGACGTGGAGGCGCGCGAGCTGGCCGCCCTGGG
>Ga0209253_10001726_pt1 | contig 19269 bp, 14 predicted proteins | sample FrelakmetBRP12BR_FD_187145 | JGI IMG/M metagenome (GOLD analysis project Ga0209253, IMG submission 187145) | Freshwater lake sediment microbial communities from the University of Notre Dame, USA, for methane emissions studies - BRP12 BR (SPAdes)... | ecosystem: Environmental > Aquatic >... | reverse complement strand
GACCGTTCCTGCCAAGCCCGCATCCGCCGTGCCGTAATCACTCCATCCACACGCTCAACGGCTTTGATTACCTGATCGATGTGGTGGGTATCTGACACTTCTACGACAAAATCCAGCACAGCCTTCTGATCCTCCCTCGTCGCGATCTCGGCACGGCTGATGTTGGCATGGCATTCCGCAATCGCAGAAGACACCTTCGCCAAGACCCCGGTCTTATCGACGGCGACAATGGACATTTTGACCGAGTGCGTACTGGGTGTGGCAGCATCCCATTCCACCTCTACCAGCCGTTCCCTGTCATAGTCCAGCGCCTCGAGATTCGGACAATCGACGGCATGGATCGTCAGGCCGCGACCACGAGTAATATACCCAAGGATACGGTCGCCTGGCACAGGGTGGCAACAGCGCGACAGCTGCATCAGTAAATCCCGAGACCCCTTGACCTGTACGCCTGTGCCGTCGCTCTTCCCACCGACCGCCTTACGTGCAGCAGGAGGTTCCGGGGCCGGGGCCGGCGTCCCAGGTGACGGAGCGGTGAGTTTGCCGATCACCTGCGATGTCGCCACACGACCGAATCCGACTGCCGCAGCCAATTCGTCGATACTGTCGAACCCGGACTGACGAGCGGCTTCTAACAACTCAGCCGATTTGAGCATCCTGGCTGGCGCCATCCCCTGACGGCGGAACTCTGACTCCAGTAAACGGCGGCCGATCTCGATACTGCGCTTCTGCTCTTCGAGTTTGATCCAGTGTTTAATCTTAGTCTTTGCACGCGAGGTGCGAACGAACTTCAACCAGTCCTTGTGTGGCGATTGTGTGGGAGATGTCAGAATTTCCACCGTATCCCCACTGGCCAGTTGATGCTTGAGCGGCACGATCTTCCCGTCCACCTTGGCCCCGACACAATGGTCTCCGACCTGGGTATGAATCGCGAATGCAAAATCGACGGGAGTCGATCCTCTCGGCAACTCTTTCACAATCCCTTTGGGCGTGAACACATAGACCACATCGTGAAAGAGGTCGAGTTTCACCGAGTCCATGAACTGACGGTTATCCGTCAAGTCTTCATGCCATTCGACGAATTGGTGGAGCCACCCAAAGGCCTTGCTGTCACGATCTGCCACCTGTCCCTGTTCTTTATACTTCCAATGGGCAGCGATGCCGTGTTCGGCGATACGATGCATCTCTTCCGTGCGGATTTGAAATTCGACGTGCTCCCCCTTCGGGCCCACCACCGTCGTATGTAAAGACTGATAAAGATTGGACTTTGGAATCGCGATGTAGTCTTTGAAACGCCCCGGTACGGGCCGCCAGACCGAGTGAATCACCCCGAGCACGGCATAACAGTTCATCTTGCTATCGGTCACGATTCGCAGCGCAGTCAGGTCGTAGACCTCTTCAAACGTAATCGACTGCTTATTCATCTTTTGGTAAATGCCGTAGAGATGTTTGGGCCGACCGTAGACATGTCCGATCAATCCGTTCTCTTGCATGGTCTTATGCACGAGCTGGCTGACTTCATCGATATACTGCTGCCGATCCTCGTCCCGTTTTGCCACACGGACGCGTAATGTCTCGTAGACCTCAGGTTTGAGGTGTTTAAGGCATAGATCCTCGAGCTCATTCTTGATCCACCCGATTCCAAGTCGATTCGCCAACGGCGCATAGATCTCCAGCGTCTCCTGGGCGATCTCCTGCCGCTTGGGCGCGCTGAGGTGCTCTAAGGTCCGCATGTTGTGCAGCCGGTCGGCGAGCTTGATGAGGACGACCCGGATATCGTCCGCCATCGACAGCACCATCTTGCGAAAATTCTCGGCCTGTTTTTCTTCGTAGCTTCGAAACGTGATCTTGCCGATCTTGGTCACCCCATCAACCAGATGCACGACGTCTTTCCCGAACTCTCTTTCGAGTTCACCAGGCGTGGCGACTGTATCTTCCAGGGTATCGTGCAGCAGCGCTGCGACGATCGCGGTGACATCTGTTTTGAGCGAGGTCAGGACTCCGGCGACGGCGATGGGATGCTGAAGGTAGGGTTCTCCGGACCGACGAAGTTGTCCTTCATGCGCTTTCGCAGAAAACTCGTAGGCCTTGCGAACTAAGCCGAGGTCGGCATCGGCATGATAACTTCTGATCCGATCCAGCAGTTGGTCGAGGTCTGTGACAGTTTGGTACACCATGATTCACTTACTTACTTACTCACTCACGCTCGGTCGAACATCGCGAATGCGAAGCTGAATCCGGTCACGGCCGTTCCAATGGTTCAATTCTGGAGTAAAGGCCAGATCGACCGGGACGCGCAACGGAATGCCACGCTCCAGCAACGACTTCATGCCGAACCCGATACTATCGAACGGCAGTGATGTCCCTTGCCGCACGGTCATTTTCAGATGTTTCTCACCAACAGTGCGTGAATCCATGACTTCAAGACGGGTCACCGCAAACGTGGGCTCCGGATTACCCGCGCCGAACGGATGCAGTGAACCGATTTCCCTGAGCAACTGCAGATTCACTTCGTCCAGACGCACTTCAGCGTCAACGTTTAGCGTCGGAACCTTGGCGCCATCGTGAGTCCAGCCGGCCACCACATCGGAAAATTTGGCGCGAAACTCGTCGATCCTGGACTCGCGAACCGTCACACCCGCGGCACTCGGGTGCCCTCCGAAGGCCTCCAACAACTCCCGACAGGAAGCCAATCCTTGATACAAATCGAAGCCGCCAATCGTTCGTGCCGAGCCTTTTGCCATACCCTGCTCGTTGATCGCCATCACAATGGCCGGACGTTGAAACCGGTCAACCAAACGCGCCGCGACGATACCGACCACTCCGAGGTGCCAATGCCGGGAGGCCAGCACAAGTGCTGGCGGCGCTTCGCGATCCTGCAACGAGGCCAGCGCCTCCGCCATGATATCCACTTCGATGCGTTGCCGTTCACGATTTAGTTGCTCAAGCCGATCTGCCAATCGTTGCGCCTCGGCCGGGTCGTCGGTCGTCAACAACCGCACACCCAACATGGCATCGTCCAATCGCCCTGCGGCATTGATGCGCGGCGCCAGTTTGTAGGCGATCGTTTCCGCCGTGCAATCCTGTGTCACTCCCGCCACCTGTTTCAGCGCACGAACACCGCAGCGCGCACCACGCGACAACTGGACCAATCCTTCACGCACAAAACTTCGATTCTCATCGTGCAAAGGAACGACGTCGGCAACCGTCGCCAACGCCACGAGATCGAGCAATGACTCCAGCGGTACCCCAGCAACCCCGTAGCGCAGCTGATAGGCCTGTGCCACCTTGTAGGCCAGCGCCGCGGAACAGAGACCGAGAAAAGGGTAACGGGCGCCGACTCGATGGGGATTGAGCACCGCCACGGCCGGCGGCATATCCTCATCAGTCTGGTGATGATCCGTCACCACCACATCCATACCGAGTCTGGCTGCCAATGCGATTTCTTTGTGCGAGGTCGTACCGCAATCGGACGTCACCAACAATGAGATCCCCTCATCATACAGGCGTTGCACAGCGCCGAGGTTGAGACCGTAGCCTTCGCGGAGACGATGTGGAACATAAGCCCGAACCCGTGCGCCTAACCCGCCAAAGAACGACAGGTAGACACTGGTTGCCGTAATTCCATCGACATCGTAATCACCGTAAAAACAGATCGGCTCCTTAGTCGTCACAGCACGATGTAACCGTTCAACCGCCTGCTCCATATCAGGAATCAAGAACGGATCGTGAGGTGTCTGCATCGATAGCCATGACGTAGCCTCATCCGGTGTAGTCACGCCTCGGGCCAAAAACAACGATGCAGTGGCTGGAGAAATTGAGAGGGCCTGAGCTAACGAAGCCCGCTGAGATAGATTGATATCACGGAAGACCCAGAGCCTGGACTTCATGTGGGCCTCTTGATGATTTGAAGCTAACTATCTGAGAATTAAAGGGATACTAGTCCTTAAGCCCCGCGTTGTCAAACCGAGGAGCGTGGCATCATGCGGTGACGGACAGAGGTCGAGCACTGATTACCGGAGTATGATGAGGAGAAATGAAAAGAAGGAAGTAGGTCCACTTAACTACTGGTGCTACTCTCCCCCTTTTTGCACGTAGTTCTTGACGAATTCTTCGGCGTTCGTTTCGAGCACGTCGTCGATTTCATCGACCAGCTTATCGATGTCTTCTTTCAACTTCTTGCCGGCCTCGACGACCTTCGGATTGGCCTTGACCTCTTCCTTCCCCTGAGGCTCCCGCCTGGGTTCCTGCTTACGCTCTTGTTTCTCCATCCGAGCACCTCCCGTGATTCTGGGAAACTCTCGTGGGTCAGCCACCAGCATAACCCCGTACGATCACCTTACTCCACGATTCTTTTAGCCGTCAAGACAAGGCAGAAACCGTGAAGCGATGCATGAGCGTGGCATCCGAGATGCGCGCGACAGGCGCGACTCGATCAGATAAAACGCCCACCCAGTCCCGCGCGTCTCGCAAGTCGCGCTGTCATACAAGCAGCGAAACAATCAAGAGCGCGACAATGTTGATAACCTTGATCATCGGATTGATTGCCGGACCGGCCGTATCCTTATAGGGATCGCCAACCGTGTCGCCCGTCACTGCTGCCTTGTGGGTATCCGTCCCCTTCTTGCCCTGTTCTTCAATATACTTCTTGGCATTATCCCAGGCACCGCCGCCGCTCGTCATTGAGATGGCAACGAACAGACCGGTGACAATACTGCCGACGAGCATGCCGCCCAATGCCTGCGGCCCCAGAACCACACCGACCACAATCGGCGAGATGACTGGAATTAATCCCGGCACCATCATCTTCTTGATCGCGGCCTGCGTCACAATATCCACACAGGTCCCGTATTCCGGCTTGCCGGTTCCCTCCATGATTCCTTTGATCGTCCGGAACTGCCTGCGCACTTCTTCCACCACGAGACCGGCTGCCTCCCCTACCGCTTTCATACAGAGGGCCCCAAAAATAAACGGTAGCATCCCGCCCAAAAAGAGTCCGACCAGAACAGAAGGATTAGAGAGATCGAACGTGCTTGCTCCGCTCCCTTTTGCCACCTCCCGCGCATATTCGGCAAAAAGCACCACCGCCGCAAGACCGGCTGATCCAATCGCGTAGCCCTTGGTCACCGCCTTCGTCGTGTTGCCGACCGCATCCAATGGATCGGTGATGTCCCGCACCTCTTTCCCGAGGTGGGCCATTTCCGCAATGCCGCCTGCGTTGTCTGTGATCGGTCCGAACGCATCGATCGCCACCACAATACCGGCCATTGACAACATCGACACCGCCGCCACGGCTACGCCGTATAAGCCGCCCGATGCCGCGCCGCCGCAGATCCAATAGCTCCCAAGAATCGCGGCTCCGATCACTACAACCGGCCAAGCGGTCGCTTCCATTCCAACCGCCAGGCCAGCGATGATGTTAGTCGCATGGCCCGTTTCACTGGCCTTAGCGATCGCCTTCACCGGCTTATAACTCTTGGACGTGTAGTAATCGGTAATAAAAACGAGTGCGAGGGTCACGGCCAAGCCGATCAACGCCGCCAGGTAGTAGCTCACCCCACTCACGCCGCCGACACCATCCATGATCGTGGTCGTCACGGGGAAAAATGCCACCGCAGCGATGCCACCCGCCACAAACAAGCCCTTGTAGAGCGCCGTCATGATCCCGCCGCCCTGGCCCACCTTTACGAAGAAAATACCGATGATTGTCGCGAAGATCGTGACGCCCCCGAGGGCGAGCGGATACAGAATCGGGGCGCTGACTCCCTTAAATAGCGTGAAGGCCAAGACCATCGCCGCCACCGTCGTCACCGCATAGGTCTCAAAGAGGTCCGCAGCCATACCGGCACAGTCGCCGACATTGTCGCCCACGTTGTCTGCGATCACGGCCGGGTTACGAGGGTCGTCTTCAGGAATCCCCGCTTCGACTTTCCCGACGAGGTCTGCGCCGACATCGGCTGCTTTTGTATAGATACCGCCGCCCACACGGGCAAATACCGAGATCAAACTCCCGCCGAACCCAAGACTCAGCAAGGCATGGATGGCTTTCTCCTGACCAGCAAACTGCGCGGCCAGCGTATAGAAGATGGTAATGGCCAGCAAGCCCAAGCCGATTAACAAAAGCCCCGTCACCGCGCCGCCACGAAACGCCACGGTCAGCGCGGCATTCATCCCATTATGGGCAGCCTGGGCCGTCCTCACATTCGCCCGCACCGCAATCACCATGCCCACATATCCGGCCAGCGACGATGCGCCGGCGCCGATCAAAAATCCCACCGCGGTCAGTAAACCGAATTTATCGGAGACAGCCCCCGCCCCCCACAACAAGGCGAATAACACGGCAGCAACGACACCGACGGTCTTGTACTGACGATTCAGGTAGGCGCTCGCGCCTTCCTGGATGGCCTTTGCAATATCCTGCATTTTTTGGTTCCCGGCATCGAGCTTGAATACCCACATGGCCAGGTACAGGCCGTAGGCAATGCCGGTCACAGCCGCTACCAGCGCAAACGTAATGATCACTGAGTCGCTCACAGGTTACTCCTTCTATAGGTAAGGGTCTTTTATGTCACACGGTTCCCCTTGGCTTCAACCCATCAAAAGTACGTGTGGGGGGGAAACCGTAGGGTGGTGCAGATCATGCCGAAGCTAACTGTCTGAAAAGTTGGGCCATTCTATACGGGTAGGGAGGTGGGATCAAGATGAAAAGAGAGGGGAGAGAAGCCCCTGTCCATTTCTTTCTTCCTGAACGCGCGGCCTTTCCGACAGAATGAAATTTAGGTTGAGGCTCATGTTGAGCACTGACCAAGCTGACTCGCGTCTTTTCGACCCTAACCTTTAGACCTAAGTCTTAGCCTTCTGGATGAGGCAGGCGTAATGGAAGATCAATCAGGTTCCCATCCCCGGATAGGAATGAGCGAACCTGGAGCGATCATTTCAGATTTGTATTAAAGATTCCCTGCACCTTATCTTTATTGAAGCCTTCAGGGAAAAAATAAGAGCTTTTCCGTGGCGACTCTCCGACAGGAGTCAGGGGTCGGCCCTGAACGTCAGCCAGCTGTTGCTCGGCTTCCTGCAGCCACTGCACCAATTGCCTCCCAGCCTCTCGCTCGATCACTAGATCGGCTTGGAGCTCGTCGATGGGTTTTATCTGAGACCGGAGGATGGCAAGTTCTTCCACCTGTCTCTGGCAACGGGCATGTTCAGTCTTCAACAATGACTCCAGAATCTCCACCCTCTTTTCCAGTGTTGCCGTAGGGTTTTGCAGCGAGGGCGACTTGGGCGGCGGCGGTTTGCTGTCTTCACGAAACAGACCGAGCCGTGCCACGATCGTCTTCAACGAGAATGGCGCGGGCCTGGCAGAAGACCGCCCACCAGCAGCATGTCGTTTCGCTTCGTGGGGGCTCTTCGCGCAGTTCTCATTCGATTCAGAACCAAACAGCACGTCTAACGAATAATTCAGAAACTCTGGAAGCTGACTGGTAGCATCGAGCGGCAACCCTCCAGGTCCGCGCCTGATCGCTATGTCACCAGGCCGGAGCACCCCGCTCTGCATCATCATCTTGAAGGCCATCAAGCTCATTGTCTCCACTCGCTCCTGCCTGTTGTGAGAGAGATTCCAACCAAATGTCAGGCCTCCGGGTCTCTCTGTACTCCGCTCACCCGATGGGCATACCCAAACTATCGTGGTTCGGAGGCCTGGACAATAACGTAAAGGTAGGGAAGTTAGTACTTCAGAGGGAGGAAGAAGGGATAGGGCAGGAGCGGCCACGTACCCTTTTCGCTCGCAGAATAGAGAGCGGGAGGGAGGCCTGTTAATCTCCTGTGTTCACGCAACGCGCGGCCTGAGAAGGCCCTCATTGGATGCGCGTGTGAAAGGCAGCTTTGGCCTCTCCCTTAACCAAAGGTAAGAAGGGCCGGAAGGCACTCACCTGGCCCTTTAGTTTGGCTTGATCACAACCGATAACGAGAATCGAAAGCCTCTTCAAACCTGACGGATGGCGTGACGTAGAGGAAGTGTTCAGTTATGTCCTCGGCACAAGAACTTGTCCAATCCTGCTCAAACCTCTTCACCCTCCCGGAAATCTACCTCCGTGTGCGTGATGTCGTCGATAATCCAAAATCGACCATGGATGATCTGGCCAATGCTCTGAAATTCGATCCGGCCATCTCCGCACGTCTCTTGAAAATCGTGAACAGCCCGCTATATGGATTCCCCAAGCAAATCGATAGCATCAGCCGAGCGGTCAACCTTCTTGGCATGCAATCCGTCAGCGACTTAGTCGCCGCCACTACCATCGGACAGACATTCACCGGGATGACAGTGAACCTCATGGACCTCCCGGCCTTCTGGCGGAAGAGCGTGCTCTGCGCCCTGCTGGCCGGGAAAATTGCCAAAGCCGGCGGCATCAAGGAGAGCGAGCGGTTCTTTATCGAAGGCCTGCTGCGGGATATCGGCCACTTGGTGCTCTATCAAACCATTCCGCAACGGGCGCAGTCCGCCCTGGTCGAAGCCGGATATCTCGGATCACCGCTCGCCGAAGTAGAACAATCGAGCATTGGATGCGACTTCACCGAAGTCGGTGCGGAGCTGGTTCGTTTCTGGAATATGCCGAACCAGATCGAGCAGGCCATTCGCCACCAACTGAATCCGAACGAAGCCGGCGAATTCAAGCTCCATGCATCGATCGTCCACCTTGCCGGCGCCGTTGCCGACCACGCCGAATTGGAACAGGCCCAGGCCAGCCAACTGCCTGCATGTGATCAGTTAGCCCTCTCCTACGCCAAATTCAATGTCGATGAATGCCCCGCTCTGCTCAAAGAAGCCCAAGAGCAACTTCAAAACACCCTCACATTTATCTACCCCTTAGCGATGGCGGCGTAGTCCACAGCAAGTTAGAAACGGCGCACCATCGAAGAGTACTCCGTCCACACTCCCGAGTGGAAATCAGTGCAACCCATCAGCCTCTGCAGAGTCATGGACCGGGAGGTATCGCGTAAAAATGGAGGTGAGCGCGGCTGCGAGAAAAGACTCCCGGTACATTTTCCTTGTCATCACGCTTCCATCCTTTCATCTGGACACAATTTGTGACCAGATGAAATATTACCGCAGAGGGATAGGCCACTCATGGCAGGAAATCAACCTGGCTTGAGTTGGAAATGGAAGAATTGCCAAACGGTTATGGTATCAACTTTCAGACAGTCTGGTTTGCGGTTCAAAAAGAGACTTGCTATAGTGCGCGGCGGAGGAAATGGTTATGGGTGTGGCGCCGGATTACATTTTGGTGGAGGGACAGCAATTCAGCAAGGCGAAGCTGTCGCTGGACAACCACGTCTACAAAAACTGTGCGATCGATGACTGCGACATCTATTTCAGCGGTGGACAATACGAGTTGCTCGACACCCACATTACCAATTCCCGCCTTATCCTCAACCACCCGGCCAAGGGCATGTACAATGCCGTTCAGATTTTCAAGATGAAGTCTCCCGGCTCCAGCATCATCTGCGAATAGCGAGATAGCGCTATTCGCGCGAGACTTGCGAGAAAAGCGGGACGGGCGGAAGTGTCCGCTACACGAGTCGCGCACGTCTTGCTAGTCTCGCTCGCGCTTCACGAACAACGTCACTTATTGACCGCGACATTTTCCGCATACTTGACGATCTCGACCGGCTGGAAGACCGGATCTTGGGAGCCCTTGGAGGACTCGGCTTCGACACGCTGTAGGAATGGGGCATTGCCTGTAATGGGCGCGTAGTTGAGGGTCACCTCAACATCGAACGTCTTGGTGTCTTTCGGCGTAGGGAACGTAAAGGTCTCGATGCGCATTTCTTCCGGTTTCAAAACCGTATCTTCAAGAACCTTGACCGCTTCAAAGTCGAAGCTCGTCTTCTGGCCCTTGGCATCCTGATAGACTCGGCCATAGACCCGCCTGTCGGTAAAGACGGTCTTCAAATTCTTCCCTTTGATGTCCAGATCCAACACCACGCTTGCCCAGGCCGGATGGGTGGCCGGAAGATTGTGCGGAACAAGACTTTGCACCTTCACCATAACCGTGGTGTTTTCGCCCTCAATTTTCGTTTTGACGTCCAGCTTGGCCGCTTCCTGGCGGAGCTTGCCAATACGACCGGGAAAGGTATGGTTCGCCACCTTGCGTTTCTTCTCCCCATTCGCCGATTCCCCCACCTGCTCCGGCATATGGCAGGTCTGGCACTCTTTGCCTGACTTCACCGCCTTGCTCTGATCCCAGTTGCCCAGCAGGTCGTTAGCCTTGCCTAAGCCGACAGCCGAAGTGACCGACTGGTGGCAATTGAGGCAAAGATCGGACTTTTGAAACAGACCCAGCTCCATCGATTGGTGCGCCCGGTTCTGAACAGAGTCCTTATAGGGGCCATAGACAGTCTTGCTCTCGAGCTCGTATTTGGGCTCCGGCGGTTGTTTGGCTCGATCAACCTGCTTGATCAAATGGCATTGCGCGCAGGCTACCCCATCCAGCGACGGGTCACCAGCCTTGGCCTGATTGATAAAGAGTTGGACTTGATTGGAGAATTCTCGCACGTGCGGCGCATGGCAGCGAAAGCACTGGGCTTTGTCTTTTCCTTCCGGGGAAGACAGAAAGACATCGAGCGAGGCGCGAAAGGCCGGGGAATGGATCGAGCGTGAGAGTGGAGAAGTCTCCCACTCTTCAAACACGCGCTCATGACAACGTTTGCACTTGCTGGAAGTCGGAAAAGCCTGCTCGATAGTGCTCTGCGACAGCGCTACTTCTTCCGCAAAGGTGCCTCGGTCGAACCAGGGAGCAAGACACAACACCACCACTATGATCGCCGCACCGATTCCGATCTTCACACCGATCGATCCTCGTACCATCATTTCACCCTTCTGAGTCAAGAATATCGAGCAGGATGCTCAAAAAGGCTGTCCAGCAAGGCTCTTCCAATTCTCTCTACCTCTCTTTAGGGGAGAGGCCAAGGCTGCCCTTTACTGCGCGCATCGAACGAGCACAGTTTCATCGTGCGCGTTCTGCGAGCAAGAAGGGCACCTGGCCGCTCCCCCCACTTTTTCAGCATCCTGCTAAAGTGATTTGACCCGGTACGTCAAGAGCCGCGGCTGCGTATACTCATCGAAAATCATATTCGCATTCTCCCGCTCTTTGTCGGTTGCCAAGGTAGCGAGATACTTATCCTTCAGCGCCGGTTCGGGCATCGGAATCAACGCATAGTTCAACACCGCTTCAATTGATGCAGCAGTCGATCCTGGCGGGATCGCAAGGGAGAACGGAACTTTCCGCGTATGGCCCCCCTTGATGAAGGGATCGGGAATCGGACCCCGGAGAATTTTGTCGTAGGGCAAGCCGAACTGCTTGGTTTCTTCCTTTAGTATCCTACCCTGCGCATCCTTGGCGGTCAGGATCAGGTAGAACTGTTTGAGCACCGGGTCACCGCCGGGAAAGCTGTGAGGGAGGCTGCCGATCCTCACCACCGCCGTCCCCTCCACCGCAGAAGCAGACTTGGTAGTCTCAAGATCCACACGGGGCATCCATTCGGCCTGTACGTTGCGGTTCTTGATCAGGGCGCCGGGAACCACCACACCGCGAAACCAGTGCCGGCCAATTGCGCGGGTCATGGCGCCGCGCTTCGAAATAGAACTACCGGTCGAGGGTTCCATGTGGCAGTCTTGGCAAATAGTCCCCTGCAAGATCTCACCGGCCAGATCTTTCTGCATCACATCTTTCACTTTATCGAAATGGCAGGAGGCGCAATAGTTCGAGCCACGGAACAGTTCAGACTGCGTGGCAGGATGAACGAGGTTTTCCTCCGGATTCGCATAGGGCCCATAGATCATCTTGCCCGGCTCGATCTTGAAGGAAGGCGGAGAGTCGACGGTCTGCTTAGTCTCCTTGATCAAATGGCAAGAGGCACAGCCAATGCCTTCCACTTGCGGCTTGCCGGACAATACCTGGGCTACAATCTTGTCGACATGTTGCGGGAACACGGTGGTCGACGGTGCATGACAGGAGAGACAGCGGCGGCGCTCATCGGCCGTCGGATTGGTCTGCAGCCAGACGCCTAATACCGTGCGGAAGACCGGTGACTCCAGCGACGTACCATGCATGAGCGCCGCATCGACCCGACCAAAAGTTTTGAGATCCGGCGTCTGTTCCCGCACGCCTTTCCACTCTTCATAGTGCCGATCGTGGCATTGCTTGCAGTCTTCCGATCGAACGAAGATCTTTTCGATCTCTGCCACCCAGTCGGCCTGAGCCTCTGCCTTCTGCGCAATGGCAAAACCATGATACAGACTGATGCTCCCTACAAAGAGTAGGAAAAAGAGACCTGCGGCAAAGTACTGCGCATATCTGCTGCGTCGTAGCATCGTCAATCTCGTTTACAGCCGACGAAATGGAAATTTACCCCCCACCCGATCGGATCGCCTGGATCAGCCGTCTCATAGGTGCCGACGGTAAAGTTACAGGCTTTCATCCCCCGCTTGATCGCTCTCCCGAAATCAATCATGTTTCCGATCTCAGTTTTGTCGATTTCCTTGATGATGGATCGGACCTTGATGCCGGCATTGTCGGCACGCGAACTCCCGATCACTTCAAACACCGCGACGCCCTGCGCCCGTTCAAGCTTCAACTCTTTTTTGATACTCTCGTCTACGTCTCCGACAATCACACCGAATTCTTCACCCAATCGCGCTGCTTCATCCACGGTCATCGGCTCGCGATCTGCCGCGCTGACCAACGCCGGTGTAAGACTCGGTAAGGCTCCCAGACAGAGGCACACACACAAGAAAAAAACCCTTCCACTCCGAAGGGACTTTGTGTGAGTACTGACCGAACCAATTCGAACATCCTCCAACGTTCACGCCTCTCATCGTACTGACATCTCAATACCAAACTCAGTAGTCTGCGAGAAACTACGTATCCGTGGCATGGCAGAAAAACACTCCCCCAGGATGCTCAAAAAGTTCTTCCAGCTAGGCCGCAGGCGAATCGAAACCGGAGGCGTACCCTCTGGGGTACGTTGAGGATTTCGATAAGTCGAGAACGAAGCTGGAAGACTTTTTCAGCATCCTGTTAGAGTTTTGCAACTGGGTCGATGACCAGCTGAAACCAGGGCGCGACGGCTTTCTGCCCGTTCCGCTCTTTGTTCTCACCGTTCCATACGGCAAACGACACGGTTTGCACCCGACCGGGAATCAACTTGGCTTCGTTCTCTTGTTCTTCACTCACCAAAGGTCTGTGCATCACGACATGCCACACTCCGTCCTTCCACGCGGCTTGCCCTTGAACCCGGCCCTGCTTCTCTTTGGTCGTCAGGGTACTGAAGCCCCCGCCGATGAGATCCTCGACAGAAGAAACCCGGCGCGGAATAACTTCAAACGTCCGCACACCGTCGCGAGCTTTCTCGGAGGTCTTGGCGGCCCGGCGATCGATATCGCTCTGCCAATCGGCCTTCCAGTGCCATATATTGATATAGTGATCGAGCTGGCCCATGCAGAAGAACGAGGGGGCATCGCCGAGCGGCAACCCGATCGCTACGCCGTCACGAAAAGTCCCCGGCGTCAAACGGTCGTTCTTCGTGTTGTCCTGCCATTCAAGTAGAAAGGCGATCTCGGTACCGTTATGGAGCGACCGCACGGTCAAGGCTCGCGCGCTCGGCTCAGGCCAAACCGGCCTGGTAATGATCTGCCCACTCAACGGAAGAGTCATCGGCGAGACCTTGGCCCAGGCGGCATCCTCTGGCCCTGTAGGCAGTTCCCCTTCGATAAGACGTGCGCGAATAATCATCCCTTCGGAACTGACGAGGGGCACACCGAATCCGACCAAGACGCCGGCCATAACAAGAATAGAGAGAAATAGAAGAAACAACGGGCGGGAAGAAATCTTCGTCATCTTACGCACTATGCAAGATCCTCGGGTGACCGGCGCGAGCAGATCGTGATGGGCTCAGACTACCATACAGGCCGAGCGAGGCCAACCCGACTACAGGCGAATTGCTACCAGAGTTTCACGCGGCGAATCTTGTTTTCGCCCCGTTCGCAGATATAGAGATAGCCCTGGGAGTCGAGTGAGAGTCCGACTGGAGAATTGACGACTGCCTCCACTCCGAGGAGTCCGTCTCCATGTTTCACTGTCCCAGCCGATTCTTTCGCTACGAAACGCGCGGCGCCGCATCCGCCCATATTCTTGTCTTCATAACCGCTGTCTCCATTACCTGCCACCGTCGTGATCAGGCCGGTCGTCACGTCCACCTTGCGCACGCGGTGATTCATCGTGTCGGAGATGTAGAAATTGTCCTCCCGATCGACCACCACCGCTTCCGGCGCATGGAGCATAGCTCTGATCGCCGGCTTGTCGTCACCGTCATACCCGTATCGGCAGACGCCAGCCACAGTCGAGATAATCCCGCTGTGGCGATCGATGCTCCGCACGCGGTTACTGCCTTTGTCGACAAAAACAATATCGCCTTTCCCGTTTACCGTAAGTCCAACGACATCGTAGAGGCGGGCATCGAGCGCGGGCTTCCCATCGTCGAGATACATGGACATATCCAGTCCGTCAGAACAAACCGGCATAAGCCATCCGTGATCGTCGCTGAAATCGATGCCGATGGCATCGCCTGAGAGGACGACGAGATTTCGCGCCACGAGCGGCTGCTCACGGGCCTCGTCCTCGGCAGTCCACGTCCCTGCGACGGTCGTCACCATGCCGGTCTTGGGATCGTAGCGGCGAATTCGGTGCGCCTGGGTGTCGGCGATGTACATCACGTCGTCGGGATCAAAGGCGATGGCAGCAGGCCAAGTGAGATTGGTCTCGAGGGCCGGACCATCTCCGTTGAACCCATGCTGCCCTGTGCCAATGATTGTGGTAATGATGCCGGTCTCACGGTCCACTTTCCGGATACGGTTGCTGCCGGAATCGCAGATATAGAGGTCGTTGCGGGAGTCGAACGCGACGTCGAGCGGCAAATAGAGCCCTGCTTCCCCACAGAGGCCTTCGTCGCCGCTATAGCAGGTTTCGCCGATGCCGGCGAAGTTATGGAGCGTGCCTTCCCTGAGATTGACCCGCCGGATACGATCAGACCCGGACTCGGCAAAGTAGAACCAGGTCTCGTCCTTGTCGAGCGCGGCATGATGAGGCAGTGGAATCCCGGACTTGACCGCCCGTTTTCCGTCGCCGGTACTCCGGGCCTTGCCGTTGCCTGCGAAGGTCTCGATATAGCCGGTCGCAAGTTGCAGCTCGACTTCCATAATAACTATCGCCCTAATCCCGGCTGGTTAGCCGCGTGAAGCTGAATGAACCGGCGCAACCGGCTGTTCCACGGAGGCCGATGCTTGCACCGTGGGTTGCGGAATCGCTTGCTGCGGAGCGGCTGCAGTCTGCTGATGGGCTGCTTGGGCTTCTGGCTCGATCATATCTGCTTCCTGTGTAGACTTTTTGAAACCCTTGATTGCCTTGCCGATTCCTTCCCCCAGCTGCGGCAATTTTCCTGCGCCGAAGACGATCAACACGATGAAGAGGATCAGAATCATCTCTGTAAAACCAAGACTCCCAAACATGGTGTGTCCCTCCGTATGAGTGGGGCAATGAAACTCCCCGCAGCAGCCAACTCCGCCAAAGCAGCCACTTCGGCTACTAAGGCTGGAAGCTGCGGGGTATTCGGTGAAAGAGAATCAGGATGCGCTGCTCTCTTTCGCCCGCTTGGAAAATCGTTCCTTCAACCGCTTACGCGCCTGCTCGGCCTGCTCAAACATCTTCGCCTTGTCGTAGACGCTAATCAAGTTGTAGTAGGCCAGCGGCTCCTCGGGGTTCTGCTCAACAGCCTCTTCCATGACTTTGATGGCGAGATCCGTCTTCTTATGATTCATCGCCAGCTCCATCAGCTTGAAACTGCCCTCCAAATGCTTCGGGTCCAATTCGAGCGTGCGCATATAGCATTGGATAGCCATGTCGATAGTATTGTAGTCCGAGACCTGGGGATTATCGAGTTCGACATAAACTCCGGCAAGATTGTACCAGGTTATGGGGTCGTCCGGTGTAATTTCCACGAGACGTTCGTAATACGACTTAGCTTCCATAAACTTCTTTTTGTCGGCATAGACCCGCCCGAGGTTGAAGAGCGCCAGGACGTCGTGAGGGAATACATCGAGCGCATGCTTGAACTCGGTTTCCGCTTCGTCCGTCATAGTCTTCGTCGCGTAAATCGTGCCCAGATTCGAGTAGTACATGGCGAGCGACCGATTCATTTCTGTGCGGAGCCCCTCCGCCATCTCAATCGACTTCTTCACCTCGACAAGCGCATCGTCCATCCGCCCTTTGCTGAAGTACAGCTCGCCTAACCGGCAACGGGCCTGAAAATCGTCTGGCTCGACCGCCAGGAGTTTTTCAATTTCGGCAATTTCTTCGTCGGGGTTCAGCGGCTGATCGCCGGGGTCAACGATCGTCTGACTTTGTTCAGTAGCAGAAGCAGTTGGTTCATTCATACGATTCCCTAATAGTGAAAAGTCTATTAAACGTGCCCACCGGCCAATGAATCGGGCGTACTGACCATGGGAGTATTCGTCGCCGACGCTGGTTCCGTCGTATCCCGCCGCTGCCGATCCATGGTCAAGAGCATGGCACCGAGCACCACCATAAGTGTCAGATTCGAGTACAGGAGCGCATACCCCGCAATAAACATCAGGCCAAGTCCATACCCGGCAAGACGCCCCATGTTGAGTAACTTAATAACCGTATACGACCAGCACAATAGGCCTGTCAGGTAGAATGCAAACGGAAGGAAAAACGTGTAGCCCATGCCGAACTGAAAAATCCACCCGATGCCGTCCGCCGCCTTACGAATGTTACTGGCCATCCCAGCATCATAGCGATGGAGCAGATAATCTAAGAACAGCATCACCGTAAACACGGATACGGAGGTCGCCCAAAACCAGATGGCGCGTCGGCGTTGCCGCTGATTGTGCGTCCGAACCGAGACGCCCTGCCCATAAGCCCACATCACCAGGATACTGGACAAGACCAATAGCCCTTCCCCCCCACGGTGCGCCTCGTACACCAAGGGCGGGGCCGCTACAGTACCGATAAAGCTATAGATGGTGGACACGATCTGATAATACAACCAGCCACCGATCCCGAGCAGATAGGTGATGCCCATGGCGCGATGCGACCATTCGGTGTGGGTGGAGAGGTACTCCACCATCAGACAGATCAACGCGACTAGCGCCACGAGGTTATAAATAGCGGACCCCAGGAAGGCTGGCGGGACCAACAAGAATCCCACCGTGAGGAGCAACAGGAGCGCGACACAGGGGATGACGATCATGTTCGATCCCGTAAACCCACGACCGGCCATCCGGTTGATGCCCGCCACGCTCAGGGCAAGAAACAGCAGAATCGCCACGACATTGAGCAGCCATTGCCCGATCTGCGTCAGGGCCGTGAAGGTCGGGATGATCCACTCATGCTCCTGGGCCAGCTTGCTGAGATGCATCCCCAGCCGCGACACGAGCCGATACAGGATTAATTCCGAGAAGGAGACGAGCAGGACGAGTTTGATCGTGTATTGAAACAGCAGGGATTGATCACCGAGCTTCCCTGTGATCCGGTCGATGGTGGGATTCGTTGTGGCAATCACGCTATACACCCTTGCTGGACAGGCTCATCACGATCCAGTCGGCTGGGGCACACGCACTTCCTGGGCCTTGGCCCGTGCGATATACAGCAGTCCATCGGCCATCGAGTAGTTAAACGGTAACTCGCACACGACTTCGCTGACCTTTTCGTAGACGTGCTGATACAGACGTTCCGCTTCGTCCGGCGTCATGCCTTCCGTCACTTCATAGAAAAAGCCCAGGCTCAAATCCTCTGCCGATGGACGCATGATCCGCCTGATTCCATAGCTGCCTGGATCGCTCATGATCGGCGCTTCTTTTTCCAAATCGAAGAGGCAAGGCTGACAAGAGAATCCGTACAAACCGTGGAGCCGCTCGTTCTCCACGATAAAATTCATCGTCTCCCGAGCTTCTTCTTCCTTCTCGGTCGGGAACCCGACAATGATGTAGCAATGCACCGCAATCCCCAGGTCGATGCAATCGTCGACAATGCGACGCACCCATTCCTGCTTGATTCCTTTCTTCATAAAGTCCATCACGCGCTGGTTGAAGGACTCCAATCCGAACACAATCTTCAAGCACCCGGCATCCCGCATCGACGCCAGGAGTTCACGGCTCAGATGTTTCTCGAAGCGCATCTCGCAAGTCCATTTGATGTCCAGCTTCTTGTCGATGATCTGCTGGCACAATCGTTTTGCCGGTGAGAGGGCCACGCACTCGTCGGTAAAGAAGAAACGCTGCGCTCCGTACCGCTGTTTGAGCCATGCCAATTCCTCGACAGTCCGGCCCGGTTCTTTCTGTCTAAAATTCTGGTGATCCAACGTGAGGGCGCAGAACGCGCAATCCTTGTAGTAGCAGCCTCGTGAAAACTGCACGGGCAATACCGGCTCCGGCGACAAATAGAGCCCGAGCGGGAAGCCGTCGTAGTTGGGAGCCGGCAACTGGTTGATATTTTCAGAGTAAAACGGCTGGTTGACCATAATCTTACCGTTCTGGCGATAGATCAGGTTCGGAACTTTGCTGAAATCTTTTTTCCCGTCCAATTGATGGACGAGTTCAAGCAACGCGGTCTCGCCCTCGAACACGATGATATCGTCGGCAAGATCGAAGAGACTCGGGCAGCGACGCAGGTTGTCGACCAATCGGGTGAAGATGCTGCCACCGATCGTCAAATGGATATCAGGGGCGGCTTCCTTGATCAAACGACAGAGTGTCAGGCCGGGGATAATCTGTGAGGTCGCCGTAATCGACACGCCGATCAAGTCCGGTTGGTCCACGAGAATCGACTGAATGAACTGATCGTGAAAGAGCCGAATGTAGGGGTTCTGGGATTCATCCCTGATGATCTTCATCAAGTCTTTGGATGAGTAGATGGAGTAATTACCGAATTGATTGTCGACAACTGTCAGTCTGGTCGGGAAATAGAGTGAGGAGAGTACCTCCAGCCATTTGTCGATGAGAAAGAGACTTTCTTTATAGGATTCGAGATCGTAAAAGCCCTCCCCGCGGAGGGTCTCCTTGGCCGGCTCAATCCGGTCAATGAGATAGGGGAAGCGATCCAGCGACTCTACTACCCTCGCTAAATGCTCATCACTTCCCGGCCCGGTTTCTCCGGTTCGTTGCCGCTCAAGCGATTGTTGTTTATCGACCAA
>Ga0209253_10001725_pt1 | contig 19275 bp, 16 predicted proteins | sample FrelakmetBRP12BR_FD_187145 | JGI IMG/M metagenome (GOLD analysis project Ga0209253, IMG submission 187145) | Freshwater lake sediment microbial communities from the University of Notre Dame, USA, for methane emissions studies - BRP12 BR (SPAdes)... | ecosystem: Environmental > Aquatic >... | reverse complement strand
GGGGCGCAGCACGTCCGGCACTACCACCGAGCCGTCGGCCTGCTGGTAGTTCTCCAGCACGGCGATGAGGGTTCGCGGCAGGGCCAGGCCGGAGCCATTCAGGGTGTGGGGGTATTCCGGCCGCGCCCCCTTCTCCCGCCGGAAGCGGACGTTGGCGCGCCGCGCCTGGAAGTCGCCGCAGTTGGAGCAGGAGCTGACCTCCAGCCACTCGCCGCAGCCGGGCGCCCACATCTCCACGTCGAACGACATTAGGGACGTGAAGCCCAGGTCGGCGGTGCAGAGCTGCACCACACGATACGGGATGTCCAGGGCGCGGCACACGTCCTCGGCGTCGTCCAGCAGTGACAGCAGCTCTTCTTCCGAGCGCTCGGGCTCGACGAACTTGTACATCTCCACTTTGTCGAACTGGTGGCCGCGCTTGATGCCGCGCACGTCGCGGCCGGCGCTCATCTTCTCGCGCCGGAAGCAGGGGGTGTAGGCCACGTAGCGGCGGGGGAGCGAGCCCGGCTCCAAGATCTCGTCGCGGTGGAGGTTGGTCAGGGGCACCTCGGCGGTGGGGACGAGCCAGAAGTCCTCCTCGGCGTCGTGGTACATGTTGTCGCGCAGCTTGGGGAGCTGGCCGGCGCCCCACATGCAGGCCTCGCGCACCATGAAGGGGAGGTAGAACTCGGCGTAGCCGTGCTTCTGGATGTGGAGGTCGAGCATCCAGGCGATGAGCGCCCGTTGGAGGCGGGCGCCGGCGCCCTGGAGAACGTAGAAGCGCGAGCCTGAGAGCTTGGCCCCTCGCTCGAAATCGATGATGCCCAGCCGTTCGCCGAGTTCCCAGTGCGGAAGCGGCTCGAAATCGAAGGCGCGCGGCTCGCCCTCCGTGCGCAGGAGGACGTTGTCCTCCTCGCTGGCGCCCAGCGGCACCTTCGGGTCGGGGATGTTGGGTAACTGGAGGAGGAGGTCGTTCAGGCGCTCGTCCACGCCGCGCAACTCGTCCTCCAGTTCCTCGATCTGCTGGCTGACGCCGCGCATTCGCTCCAGGAGATCGTCCCGGCGGGCGATGGAGTCGGCCTGTTCGCGGGCGGCGCTGGCGGACTGGTCCTGCTCCTCGACGGACGAGAAGTCCTTCTCGCGGGGCAGCACCCGGCGCGCGGCCTGCTCGGCGGCCTGGCTGAGGCGGCCGATCTCCTTTCCGGCGGCGTTGCGCTCGGCGCGGAGGGTCTCCACCTGCTGGAGGAGGCGGCGTCGGCGCTCGTCGAGAGCCAGGACGTCGTCCAAAGGCGCCTCCGTCTGGCGGGCGGCCAGGGCCTGGCGCACGATGTCGGGGGTCTCACGGATGAGGGCGAGGCTCAGCATGTCTTCCTCAGAACCGAGAACCGAGAACCTGGAACCTAAGACCCAAGGCTACGGGCCGATTGGATGGCCGTCAAGGCCAGCAGTCGCACGTCCTCGCTCACGGGCGCCGATACGCCGCAGCCGACGAGCTCGACGGGGTGGTTGGCCCGCAGCGTTTCTTCATCCACCCAGGCGACGATGGTGTCCGCCGGCGGGCTCAGGGTGGCGCCGTCGGCGGGGCGGCAGAAGTAGATGAGGTCGATGTGCTGGTGGCGCTGGCCGAACTCGGCGCTGGCCTCGACGAGGATGGTGAAGGGCGGCGCCATCTGGCCCGGGTAGGCGAAGGCGAAGGTCTGGGCCAGGGGCAGCACCTCCGCGGCCAGGCCCGTCTCCTCGCCAATTTCGCGCAGGACGGCGGTGACGGGGTCCTCGTCGGGCTCCAGGTGGCCGCCGGGGGGCACCCACATCCGCAGGCGGGGGTGCCAGAGAAGGAGGGTCTTGTCGCCCTTGACGATGAAGCCGGTGCAGGTGAAGTGGCGGTTCATGGCCCTGCTCCTTCGGTGTCAAGGAGCGAGAGGTCGAAGTCGGAGAGGGCGTCCAGCACGAGGTCGGCGTCAGGGAGGGGTGGCAGGGCGGTGGAGGCGGCGCGGAGTTGGACGGCGAACATGCCGGCAGCCTTGGCGGCGGCGATGCCGGGCGCGGTGTCCTCCACGGCCAGGCAGCGGTTGGGCGACACGCCGAGGCGCGCGGCGGCGGCCAGGAAGAGGTCCGGGGCCGGTTTGGCGTTTCGGACCTCGCTGGCGGAGACCACCACGCCGAAAGCGTCTTGGAGGCCGAGGCCGCGCAGGGCGGCGTCCGCCCATGGCCGTAGGGAGGCGGTGGCCACGCCTATGGGGACGCCCCGCCGGCGCAGTGCGTCGATGAGGGGACGCACGCCGGGAAGGGGCTCGAAGGGCTGCTCGAGCAGGCGCAGGACGGCCTCGTTGTAGGCGCGCAGGACGCCGTCGGGCGCGGCCGTCAACTTGAAGCGGCGGCGCACCCAGTCCCAGGCGGCCCCTACGGAGGTTCCGATAATCTGGCGGTAGTCTTCGTCGCTGACGCGGACTCCGTAGGGCTCCAGGATGACGTTGAAGGCCTCCTGGTAGAGGGGCTCGCCGTCCCAGAGGACGCCGTCCAGGTCGAAGATGACGGCCTGGAAGGTGCGTGCGGTCACGGCTGGCCGCGCTCGCGCAGTTGTGGGAACAGTATTACTTCCCGGATGGACTGCTGGCCGGTGAAGGCCATGACCAACCGGTCGATGCCGATGCCCAGGCCGCCGGTGGGGGGCATTCCGTGTTCCAGGGCCACCAGGTAGTCTTCGTCCACCGTCTCCGCCTCCTCGTCGCCGGCGGCGCGCAGGCGGGCCTGCTCGACGAACCGCTCGCGCTGGTCGAGCGGGTCGTTCAGCTCGGAGAAGGCGTTGACGAACTCACGGCCGGCCAGGAAGCCCTCGAAGCGCTCTACCAGGTTCGGGTTTTCGGGCTTGCGCTTGGCCAGGGGCGAGAGCTCCACCGGATAGTCCAGGAGGAAAGTGGGCTGAATCAGCTTGGGCTCCACGAAGGTGGACAACAGCGCATCGATGAGCTTGCCCCGGCCCGCCGTGGCGGGGGCTTCGACGCCCAGTCCGGCCATCGCCCGACGCAACGATTCTGCGTCGGGATGGGCCTCGAAGTCGATGCCGCTGTGCTCCAGGATGGCGTCGCGCAGGGTGAGGCGGCGCCAGGGAGGCGTGAGATCGATGGGAGTGTCGCCGTAGGGCAGCAAGTGGGTGTCCAGGACTTCATGGGCTGCCTGGGCCACCATCTGCTCCACCAAACGCATGATGTCGTGATAGTCGGCGTAGGCCTGGTAGGCCTCCAGCATGGTGTATTCCGGGTTGTGCTTGGTGGAGATGCCCTCGTTGCGGAAGACGCGGCCGATCTCGTAGACGCGCTCGAAGCCGCCGACGAGGAGGCGCTTGAGGTGGAGCTCGATGGCTATCCGCAGGACGAGGGAGCGGTCCAGGGCGTTGTGGTAGGTGACGAAGGGCTTGGCAGCCGCTCCGCCTGCCGTGGGTTGGAGCACGGGCGTCTCTACCTCCAGGAAGCCGCGCTCGTCGAGGAAGCGGCGGACGGCGGCGATGACGCGACTGCGAAGCTGGAAGATATCGCGCACCTGGGCGCTGGCGATGAGGTCCAGGTAACGCTGGCGATAGCGCACCTCGACGTCTTGGAGGCCATGCCACTTCTCGGGCGGCGCCCGCAGGGCCTTGGTGAGCATCGTATAGCCACTGGCCTCGATGGTGGGCTCACCGGTGCGAGTGCGGAAGAGGGTGCCGGTGACGCCCACGAAGTCGCCCAGGTCGACGAGATTGGCGAAGGCGTCGTAGTCAGCGTCGCCGAGAACGTCCTGACGCAGATCGGCCTGTATTTTGCCCGAGCCGTCGCGCAGGTCGACGAAGGTGCGTTTGCCCATGATCCGCATCGCGGTCACCCGACCGGCAACGCTGATCTCCTGGCCGGGGGCGCCGTCCTCCTTCTCCTGGCGGGCCAGGAGGTCGGCCGCCTGCTGGGTCGTGTGGGTGCGCTGGTAGCGGGCGGGATAGGGGTCGTAGCCGCGGGCGCGCAGGCGCTCCAGCTTGGCCCGTCGTTGCTCGAAAAGCTCTTCGCCTCGGTCGCTCAACGTCTTCTCGGATTCTATGGCAAATGAACAGGCGGGGCGCCGGCCCTGCCACCGCCCCGCCTTGGTGTCCGTTGTTGGGATGCTTCTAGCTAATGCCCGATATGGTGAAGCGGAGGTTGCCGGCGGGCACCGTCACTTGTACCTCATCGCCCACGCCCTTGTCCAGCAGGGCCTTGCCCACCGGCGATTCGTTGCTGATGCGGCCCTGGCCGGGGCTGGCCTCGGCGCTGCCGACGATGGTGTAGTGCAGCTTCGCGCCCTTCTGGTCTACGAGCGTAACTGTGGACCCTAGCTGGACGCGAGTGGCGTGATGGGCCACCTCTTCGTCGATCAAGAAGGAGTTCTGGATGATGCGCTCCAGGGTAAGGATGCGCCCCTCCACGAACGCCTGCTCGTTCTTGGCGTCGTCGTACTCGGCGTTGTTCTGGGCGCTGGTGAGCTCCTTCGCGTCCTGGATACGACGGGCAATCTGAGGCCGCCGGACCGTCATCAGGAACTCCAGCTCTTCCTCTATCTTGGACAGCCCCTCTTTGGTAAGAGGAACAGGCTTGTCTGTCATGCCAGATCACCTCGGGTTCGATGGGGGAGAAAAAAGAGGCTGAGGCGCACGCGCCACCCCAGTCGCATTTTAGCGAGCGTTAAACATTATAAGAACAATCCCTCTTCCTGTAAAGATGCTAATTCATGGCACAGTGTTTCGTTCCTGGAAGGGAAGATACGGCCCGCAGGGGCGAATCAGATCTCGGGCTGTGCTGGGCCCGATCCGCGCAGGATGGCTTGTAGCATGTAGCCGACCACCGCTACGCCGCCGAGCAACGCCAGGAAGAAGAGCACGATGAGGACCGTTTGGCTGTCTACCGCCAGATCGCCGGTGGAAAAGCGGGGCGAGAGGTATTCGTCGCGCACCAGGTGGCGGGTGACGCTCATCAGGCTCACGCTGGCCACCAGGCAGAGGCCGGCGGCCAGGCCCGGCGGCACGGGGTTACGCAGGTGCAGGGCGGCGGCCATGGCCATCAGCCCGAGGACGGCGGCGCCGATGCCTGCCACGAGCAAGACTGTGCGCAACGTATCGTCGCCGACGAAGGGATCGCGCACGGCTGTAGGGAGGCGGAACAGGAAAAGAGGCCCCACTGCCGCCTGGATCAGGGTGAAGACCAGGAACCAGACGGCGCCGTAGCGGGCGGCCCACGTCCAGTAGCCTTCGGGCGAGCGGTTCTTGATGAAGAGGGCGTAGCCAACCAGCGCAGCGCCTGCAACTGCCGGCGCCGCCACCAGGAAGTGGAGCAGGCGGGGCACCAGCGTGTCCTCTTCGCCGTTGAGGAAGAGGCCATTGGAGTGCGAGGCGTAGATGTCGTGCCAGCGGTCGGGCGTGAGCATCAGCGTGATGTTGTTCACGTAGAGAAAGGCCACGATCACCAGGAGCAGGGCGCTGCCGGCGCCCACCCAGATGCGCCGGTCACCCAGGCGCTCGCCCTGCCAGGCGTAGAGATAGATGCCGTAGTAGGCCACGATGACGAGCGGCACCACGGCCATCCACGGCCAGGCCATCAGGATGGAGGAGGTGTAGAAGAACTGGCCGTAGAGGGTTTGTACGAAGAGCAGCGGCGCCACGCCCAGAGTGATGGTGGCCGCCAGAGTGATGGGCAGGAGCGAGACCAGGTGTTGCGCCAGTCGTCGATAGCGCTCGTCGCCGCGGCGGCGGCCGAGGAAATCACTCACCACGGCGATGACCGTGCCGCCCAGGGTGAAGTTCATCGCCAGGATGTGCAGGGTGAAGGTCAGCAGCAGGAGGAAGGTCAGCAGCCAGGCCGGCGCGGGCAGGCCGATGGGGTCGGGGTCGGGGATCACGGCTGCGGCTCCTCGTCGCCCAGGGTAGCCAGCCAGGCCGCCAGGGCGTCCCGCTCTGCTTCGTTGCCCAGGAAGGGAGGCATGACGCTCTTGAGGACATCGAGCTGGCCTAGCTGCTGGTAGATGTACTCCTCCGGCCAGCCCTTGACGAAGGGGCGAATGGCGTTGTAGCCATCGACGGTGTGGCAGGAGGAGCAGAGCAGGCGGAACACCTCCTTGCCCGCCTCGATTCGGTTCTCCGGGGTCACAGCGCTCACCTTGGCCCACTTACTGCTTGCCAACGCACCCTGTGCCCGCACCGTCGGCACGTCCTCCAGGCGGATCGAGTTGGAGTACATGTAGTCATAGATGATATAGGGCTTGCGGATGGCCTCACGCACGAACTCGGAAGAGCCGACGACGGCCAGGCCCATCGCCAGCAGCACGAGAGCGGTGGCTATCGAGAAGCGCCTGGGCTCTAAAGTGGCAGCGCCAACGCCATAGACAAAGATGAGAGCCGCTAGAGCCAGGCTGGTCAGCAGGAACACGGTGACCACTGGAGCTCCGCCCACGGCCAGGTCGGTGGCGTCCTGGGGAATCACGGCGAAATACCACAGCCCGCCGATGGGCAACAGCAGGAAGGCTGGCACCAGCCAGCGGGCGGAGTAGGCGATCATTTTCGACCGCAGGTTCTCGTCGCGCAGTAGGGAAGCGGTGACGAGGGCGTAGAGCCCGGCCAGGGCCACCGTCGCAAAGGTGCGCAGGAAGGTGGAGGGGAAGAAGCTGGCGTTGAAGAAGCCGTCCTGGATGTTGTGGGTCTCCAGCCAATCGCCCGGCGTGAGCATGAAGCTCAGGATGCCGTTCACGAGAAAGAGACTGACCCAGGCGGCGCCGAAGTAGATCCAGCCCACGGTCAGGTGGGTGCGACGGTCCAACCGGTCCCAGCCGTAGTAGTAGACGACGGCGGCGGCGATCTCCACGGCAAAGAAGACCCACTCAAGGGCCCAGATCCAAACGAAGGTATGGATGAGGGTGGAGGTGCCGGCGGGCTGGACGAGGCCGATTGTGAACCAGATGCCCACGCCGGTCAGGGCGCCCATAACCAGCGTTAGCAGGACGAAGAAGCGAGAGTGGAGGCGAACGTAGTCAATGATGCCCTGGTCCCCTTCGCGGTAGCCCTTCATCTCCGTAAGCACCAGGAACAGGCCGCCGCCGACGGCGAACTGGGATATGAAGACGTGGACGATGGCCACGCCGGCGATGAGCAGCCCGCCGCCGAGGAGGGGAACGTCCCAGATAGGGTAGTTCATCGCGAAAAATTTTAGCAGATGAGGCCCGCCATTGGTAGATCGCGGCTTTCTTCTTTTCGCCAGTCGCCGTGAGCGTGTCTGTCTGCCAATCTTTGGCCAGCGGGCCCCAGGGCCACTGGCCCTCCATTCTCACCTGCGGTGAAACGCTATGCCTTGTGACGGTTGGAAGGGCGCTCTTTGCCCGCTTCGGGCCCTGTGATAGAATGCCCGTGACGTGGGGCCGTTTTTGGAACCTGGGCCAGGGGTGGAAGCCAGGCGGGCGCTGTGGGGATGGGCGGTTCTGCTTCTTGTCCTGTCCCTGTTGGTGGGCGGGGTCGCCGGGGGCGTGGTCGGGGCGCTCACCGCTAGCCTGTTGTCCGACGATGAGGAGCAGGCGGTGGCGCCTGTGCCGACGGTCGTTCAGGGCGGCGTCGCTCTCCAGAACGAGGAGTCGGCCATCACCGAGGCGGTTCAGAAGGCGCTGCCTGCCGTGGTGGCAGTCATCAATCGGGCAGCCACCTCGACCGGTGAAGGCGGGAATCCCCTGGCCATGGGCTCGGGTGTGGTCATCGACGAGCGAGGGCACATCGTCACTAACGAGCACGTGGTGCACGAGGTAGGGGAGATCACCGTCCTCCTTCCCGACGGGCTCGAGCGCGACGCGGAGCTGGTGGGCCAGGACTGGCCCTTCACTGACGTGGCTGTCCTGAAGATCGATGAGGAGGAACTGACGCCCATCGCCCTGGGGGACTCCGACGCCCTGGTGCCTGGACAGCGAGTGATCGCGGTGGGCAACTCCCTCGAGGACTTTCGCAGCAGCGTGACCTTGGGGGTGGTGAGCGGCCTGGGACGGCGCTGGCAACGCGACGGCATCTTCATGGAGGGCCTCATCCAGACCGATGCGGCGGTGAACCCGGGCAACAGCGGCGGCGCCCTCATCGATAGCCAGGGCCGGCTGGTGGGCATGCCCACTTCGGTGGTACGCTCGGACAACGGGCGCACGGTGGAGGGGGTGGCGTTCGCTATTCCCAGCAACACGATCGAGGATGTGGCCACCCAGATCATCGAAAATGGGAGCACGCGGCGGGCCTACTTGGGGGTGTCGCACATCGACGTCACGCCGGAGGTGGCCGCGGCTCGCGATCTGGCGGTGGATCGGGGCGCCTGGGTGTCCAGCGTGGGGGAAGGCACACCTGCCGACGAAGCCGGTGTCGAGGTCGGCGACATCATTCTGCGCATGGGCGAAATCGATATCACCACTGACCTGCCCTTCTTGAACGTGCTGATGCGACTGGAACCAGACGAGACGGTGCCTACGATCATCAATCGGAGTGGAGATGAGATCACGCTGCAGGTCACGCCTATCCAGCGGCCGCTGCGCTCCTAGAGAGACCCCGTCCACGACGGGGAAGGAAGGCGGTAGATAAGCCATGAGTCGTCGTCCGCCGCCGCCGCGCCGGAGAAGAGAATTTTCGCGAGAGGAAGGTCCGTTCGACCGGGTGATGCGAACCGGCCGTGAGCGCGACCCCGCCCCGCTCATTATCGGCGGGACGATTATCTTCCTCGCCGTCCTGATCCTCATCCTTGTCCTACCGCCGTTGTCTTTGCTCGACAGTGGTGATGACAACGGCCAGGCCGGTGAGCCACAGGAGGTTGGATGCGGCATCACCGCGCGCGTACGGAGCGATTTGCCGAGCCTTCCCGAAGGTCTGGTGCCCTTGAGCGCGCTCTACGAGATGAACGTGCCGCCGGAGGCAGAGGAAGAGGGCTGTCTGGTCACCACCATAAGCCTGACAACGCCGACGCAGGACTCGGCCAACCTGGGCTTCTACACGTACGAGGGCGGCAACTGGCGGCGGCTGGCGGCCGCCACACTAGCCGAAGATGGCGCCGCGGCCGAGGCGCAGCTCACGGACATCCCCGTCAACATGGCGGTGCTGCGGCTGGCGACGGCCAGGTTCGAGGCCATCGGTTCGATACCCAGCGGCGGAACTGTCGATCCCTCGCTGGCTGGGCTGCTGGCCATCATCAGCCCGCGCGATTACGCGCCTGCCGCCGATGGCAGCATCACGGGCACGGCGACGGCCCTGCCCGAGGGCCAGAACCTGAAGGTCTTCCCCACCATCACCGCTGTGGACGGCGAGGCGGCGGCTGCCGTGAGTACCATCCTCTCCGACCCCGGCCGCATGCAAAGCCACATCGAGGCCATAGTCGATCTCGCTGACGCGGGAAAGTACGCTGGCATCGACATCGACTATCGCGGGGTGGACGCGGCGGAGGGCAGCGAGTTCAGTCAGTTCGTGGCCACGTTGGCCCAGGAGCTTCACAAGGCCGGTCGCAGCCTGAGCATCACGCTGCCGATGCCGGAAGTAACGGACAGTAACGTCGACACGGGCGGGTACGGTTGGGAGGCGCTAGGAAAGGCGGCGGACAAGGTCAAGCTTCTGGCGGAAGTCGATCAGTCGGCCTACCGCACGCGCATGGGCGGCGTCTTGCGCTACGCCACCAGCGTCATCGAGTCGACCAAGCTTTACCTGGTGATCAGCCCCCTGAGTCACGAGAAGTCCAAGGACGGCCTTCGCAGCCTGACCTTCTTGGAGGCGATGGGCATCGCCAACGTCATGACGGTTGTCCCGGGGACTCCGGAGACCGAGGAGATCTCCGGCGGCCAGCGGGTGCTTATCACCGGCGACAACATCTACCGCGCCAAGGGCGCCTCAGGCATCAAGTGGGACGACACCGCCGCCTGTATCACGTTCTCTTACCGCGTCGGCGAAGAAGAGACGCGCACGGTGTGGGTCGAGAACCAGTTCAGCGCCGGGTTCAAGTTGGAGGCGGTGCAGGCCTTCCGCCTGGCGGGGCTCGCCGTCGACGACGCGTCCGAGTTCGCCGGCGCGGGCGTCATCCTGCCGGCGGTGGACGCCCTGGTGCGGGGCGGGCAGACTCTGCTTCTGCGTCCCAGCCCCGACAACCTGAAGCCGGAGTGGACGGCCAGCGGCGGCAGTATCGAAGCCGGCGGCACCGGTGGCGCCGTGACCTGGATCGCTCCCGGGGAAGGCGGCAGCTACGAGATCGCCCTCCTGGTCAGCGATGGCATCAGCCGCGTGGGGCGGCGTCTGAGCCTGGAGGTGGAGTCGACGCCGACGCCCACCCCCGAGGCCACGCCGGAGCCGACGGTGGAAGAAGAGACGCCGACGCCAGAGGCCACCGAAGAACCCACGGAGACGCCGACGGGAACTCCTACAGAGGAGGCCACACCAACCGGCACCGCCGAACCCACGGGAACGCCGGAGGGCACGGAGACGCCCACACCCGAGGTCACGGAGACGCCTACTCCTGAGGGGGAGACGCCTACTCCCGAGGCGGAAACACCCACCCCCGAGCCTTAGGGAGAGACGGCCGTCACCATGCGCGTTATCGCCGGCGAGGCCAAGGGGCTGCGCCTGAAGAGTCCACCCGTTCGTCATCTGCGGCCCACCTCCGACCTCGTGCGGGGAGCCGTGTTCGACATGCTGGCTTCTCTGGGGGCTGACCTCTCGCGGGTGCTCGATCTGTACGCCGGCAGCGGCGCCCTCGGTGTCGAAGCCCTGAGCCGGGGCGCTTCCTGGTGCGATCTGGTAGACCGCGACCGGGCCGCCTGTGCTACCATCCGGGAGAATCTGGTGCTGGCCGGCTTCCAGGAGCGGGCCCGCGTCCTTTGTCTGCCGGTGGAACGGGTCTTGGAGTCCGCCTTAGGCGGAGAGGAGCCCTACAGCCTGGTGCTCGTCGATCCGCCCTACGAAGACGAGTCGGCGGTGGCGGTGGTGGAACGCCTGGCGGCGTCGCCCCTGGTGGCGTCCGGCGGCACCGTGGTCCTGGAGCACGCCTGGCGTCGGCCGCCCCCGGACGACTTTGGCCCTTTCAAGCTGGTGGTGCGACGCCGACACGGGGATACGGGCGTATCCATCTATCGACAGGAGGAGTAACTTGGGCGTGGCTGTCTATCCCGGCCGGTTCGATCCCGTCACCCATGGCCATCTGGATATCGTCCAGCGGGCCTCGTCCATGTTCACACGGCTGGTAGTGGCCGTGTACGATCTGCCGGGGGCTCTCTTCCCGTTGGAAGAGCGGGTAGCGATGTTCCAGGAGGCCGCGAGGCGCCTGCCTAGCGTTTCGGTGAAGCCGTTTAGCGGTCTGGTGGTGGACTTCGCGCGACGGGAGGGGGCGACGGTGCTGGTACGGGGCATCCGCGCCGTGACCGACTTCGAGACGGAGTTCGACATGGCCCTGATGAACAAGAAGATCGCGCCGGAGGTGGAGTCGATCTACCTGATGGCCAGCCTTGAGCACCTGTTCGTCAGCGGCCGCCGCATCCGCGAAGTGGCCGCCCTGGGCTACGACGTGGCCGATATGGTTCCGCCCAACGTGGCGGAGGCGCTGCGCCGGCGTTTCGGGCGTTAGGGAGTCTGCCATGGCCTCGGAGCCCATGGACATCGTCTACCTCATCGACCGGCTGGAAGAGCTGGTGGCCCAGGGGACGCGCGTGCCCATGGGCAGCGGCGTGGTGATCCATCGTCAGCGCTTGCTGGACCTCATCGACCGCCTGCGGGTGACCCTGCCCGCCGACATCCAGCAGTCGCGCGAGATCATCCAGCGGCGCGAGGAGGTGCTGGCCGATGCGCAGGAAGAGGCGGCCCGCATCATTGCCAAGGCTCAGGCGGAGGTGGAGGAGCGCCTGAAGACCGAATCGGTGGTGAAAGAGGCTGAGGCGAGGGCGCAGGAGCTAGTGCGTGAGGCGGAGAACCGCGCCCAAAACCTGGTGCGCGACGCCGAGACTCAGGCCCGCGAGCGCCTGGACGAGGCGCAGTCGGCCGCCGACCAGGAGGTGGAGGAGGCCGATCTCTACGCGCTCCAGACCCTGCGCCGGCTGGAGACGCAGCTCAACAACTTCCTGGGGGCCGTCCAGAAGGCGATCCAGACGATGGAAGAGCGGAAGCGGTAGGGGCCCCCCTACCGCACCACCACGTTCACCAGCTTGCCCGGCACGTAGATGACCCGCAGCACCTGCTTGTTGTCGATGTGGGCCCGCACCCGCTCGCTGGCCAGAGCTAGCTCCTTGGCCCGCTCCTCGGCGATGTCCGCCGGCACCTGAAGGCGGTCGCGCACCTTCCCGTTCACCTGCACCACCAGCGTAATCTCGTCCTCTTTGGCCAGTTCCGCGTCCCACTGGGGCCAGGCCTGCTGGTGGATGCTGTACGGCTTGCCCAGGCGGGCCCACAGCTCCTCGGCCAGGTGTGGCGCCGAGGGCGCCAGGAGGAGAACGAGCGTCTCGATGGCCTCGGACCAGGCCGCGCTGTCCACTGCGTCCTCCTTGGCCTTCGCCAGGCCGTTGGAGAACTCCATGAGGGCGGCGAGCATGGTGTTGAAGCGGAAGCGCTCCATGTCCTCGGTGACGCGGCGGATCGTCTTGTGGGTCAGGTGGCGGATCTGGCGGGCCGATTCGACGTCTGCGCCGTCCGTCTGGGGGCGATCCAGCGCCAGGTTCCATACCCGGTTGAGCCAGCGGTGGATGCCGAAGATGCCCGAATCGTCCCACTCGCCGCCCTGGTCCCAGGGGCCCATGAACATCAGGTAGCAGCGCACGGTGTCCGCCCCCAGCCTGTCGACGTACTCGTCGGGGGTGATGACGTTGCCGCGCGACTTGCTCATCTTGGCCTTGCCGGCGATGATGTGCCCCTGGTTGAACAGCCGCAGGAAAGGCTCGTCGCCTGGGACGTAGCCCAGGTCGCGGGCCACCTTCCAGAAGAAGCGGGCGTAGAGCAGGTGCATGACGGCGTGCTCGGCGCCGCCGGTGTACTGGTCGACGGGCAGCCACTTGCGTGCCAGGTCGGGGTCCACCGGCCCCTCGCTGTAGTGCGGACTCAGGTAGCGGATGAAGTACCAGTTGGAGTCCATGAAGGTGTCCATGGTGTCCGTCTCGCGGCGGGCGGGCTCGCCGCAGCGGGGGCAGGTGGTGTTGAGGAAGGCCTCGTGGCGGGCCAGGGGAGACTCGCCGGTGGGCTTGAACTCGGCGTCCTCGGGCAGAAGGACGGGGAGCTGGTCTTCCGGCACGGCGACGGCGCCACAGCGATCGCAGTAGACGATGGGGATGGGGCAGCCCCAGTACCGCTGACGGGAGATGAGCCAGTCGCGCAGGCGGTAGGTGACCTTGCGGCCGCCCCATCGCTTGGACTCGACATAATCAGCAACGGCCTCGTAGCCCTGGTCGCTGGGAAGGCCGTCGAAGGAGTCAGAGTTGACCATGGTGCCGGGTCCCAGGTAGGCCTCGGTCAGTTCCTCGCCCTGCCAGCCCGGCGGGGCGATGACGGTGATGATGTCGAGGCCTTTCTCCTTGGCGAAGTCGAAGTCACGCTGGTCGTGGGCGGGAACGCCCATGACGGCCCCGGTGCCGTAGGTGAGAAGGACATAGTCGGTGACCCAGATGGGGATATCACGGCCGGAGAGGAGGTTCTTGCAGTAGGCGCCGATGAAGATGCCGGTCTTCTCCTTCTCGGTGGAGAGGCGCTGGATCTCCGACAGGCGGCGGGCCTGCTGGACGTAGGCCTCAACCTCGACGCGGCGGTCAGGAGTGGTGAGCTTGGCCACCAGCGGGTGCTCGGGGGCCAGCACCATGGAGGTGACGCCGTAGATGGTATCCGGACGAGTAGTGAAGACGCGAATCTCCTTCTCCTCGACGCCCGGGACGTCGAGCCCGAAGACAAGCTCCACGCCGTGGCTCTTGCCGATCCAGTTCTTCTGCATGCTCACCACGCGCTCCGGCCACTGGATATGGGAGTGGTCGAGAAGCTCATCGGCGTAGCGGGTGATGCGGAAGAACCACTGCTCCAGGTCGCGGCGGGTAACGGCGGTGCCGCAGCGCTCGCAGTCGCCGGAGGGGAGCACCTGCTCGTTGGCCAGCACCGTCTGGCAGGAGGGGCACCAGTTGGCGGGCGCCTTCGCGCGATAGGCGAGGTCCCTCTCGTAGAACTTGAGGAACCACCACTGCGTCCAGCGGTAGAACTCGGGTTCGCTGGTGATGGCCTCGCGCGACCAGTCGAACATGGCGCCCATGGTCCTGAGCTGCTGGCGCATGCGCACGATGCCGTCCATGGTCCACTTGTAGGGGTGGATGTTCTGGCGAATGGCAGCGTTTTCGGCGGGCAGGCCGAAGGCGTCGAAGCCCATGGGGAAGAGGACGTTGTAGCCGCGCAGGCGTTGAAAGCGGGCGGCCACGTCAGAGGGGGCCATGGCATACCAGTGGCCGATGTGGAGGTCGCCGGAGGTGTACGGAAGCATGGTGAGGAAGTACCACTTTGGGCGGGGGTCGTCGTCGGGCGCTTGGTAGAGGCCGTCCGCCTCCCACTTCTCTCGCCAGCGCCCCTCTATTCTTAGCGGGTCGTAGGCGTCACTCATCTCTCCCTCGCCCCTCCTCCGCTTCCTCTTGCTCTGCCTCTTCGTGGGCTTTGAGCCCCAGCAGTCGTGTGCCCACGAAGTTGTCCAAACGCCGCACTACGGGGCGCGCCTCCAGCAGCAGGAAGATGAGAAGCGAGCCCAGGCCGGCCGCCAGATACAGCTCGCGGCCGACGGCCATGCCGACGGCGGCGGCGCTCCAGATGGTGGCGGCGGTGGTGATGCCGCGAACGGTGTAGCCTTCGCGGAAGATGACGCCGGCGCCGAGGAAGCCGATGCCGGTGACGATGCCGGCGGCGATGCGGTCCTCTGAGCCGGTGATGGTCGAGATCTCGGTGAAGAGGGCCGAGCCCAGGGCCACCAGGGCGATCGTGCGCACGCCGGCGGGGTAGCCGCGTATCTCCCGCTCCAGTCCCACGAAGGCGCCCAGGAGGGCGGCCAATACCAGCCGCCCCACCATGGCTAGCTGATCATCAACAGGCATGATCCATCTCACATCCAAAGCCCTCCGTCCACAGGGACGGAGGGCCTCTCCGCGGTACCACCCTGGTTCTCCCCGCCTCAGGCGGGGAGCTCTCGGGGGCGCTGTAACGGGCGCTACCCGTCGCCGGCTAGCTCTCGCTTCACCGGCGCAGCTCCCGGGCGAGTTCGGCGCCTGGCGCTGACTTGCACCGGCCGTCAGCTCTCTGGTGGGCGGCGCCTACTACTCCCGTTCCTCGCGTTTACCCTCGCTCGCTCCAAAAACAGAGAGAGAGTGGTGGAGCTGGGGGGACTCGAACCCCCGACCTTTTGTCTGCCAGACAAACGTTCTCCCTCTGAACTACAGCCCCGATCCGTGCCCGTATGGTAGCAAAAAGGCGGGCACGAGGCAAGTTGGATGAGCGGCCTCGCCGTTGGCGGATATGTTCTCGCCCCCAGCCTTCAGGCTGGGGCATGAGGGAATCGATGCCGCAGCCTTTAGGCTGCGGTCATGTACTCGTCCCAATCGCCCTTGACACAGTCTGACGCCCAGGCGATCATGCCCCTGAACTCGCCGAGAAGGGAGGCGTCGCCAATGCTGCCCCTGGAGGGAATCCGCGTCCTCGATCTGTCCCGCCTGGCCCCCGGCCCCTATTGCTCGATGCTCCTGGCCGACCTGGGGGCCGACGTCCTCCTGGTGGAGGAGCCTCTGGGCACCGGCGGTCGCCTCACGGGCTCCGCCGCCCGCCGTCTGCTGGATCGCGATGTGAGCGAGCGGGCAATGGTCTTCAACGCGCTGAGCCGTAACAAGCGCAGTATCGCCCTTAACCTGAAGTCTGAGGAGGCGCGCAACGTTTTCTACCGTCTGACGGAGAAGTCGGACGTGGTGCTGGAGGGCTTCCGACCCGGCGTCGTGAAGCGTCTGGGGGTGGACTACGAGACCCTGAGCCGCATCAACCCGCGCCTGGTCTACTGCTCCCTCTCCGGTTACGGGCAGGACGGCCCCTACGTCGGCCTGGTGGGCCATGATATCAACTACATCGCCATCGGCGGGGCACTGGGGATGATCGGTTGGCCGGGCGCGCCGCCGGCTATCCCCCTGAACATCCTCGGCGACTTCGCCGGCGGCGGCCTGTATGCGGCTTTCGGCATCCTGGTGGCCATTATCGCCCGCGAGCGCACGGGGCGGGGGCAGTGCGTGGACATGGCCATGACCGACGGCGTCATATCCCTCCTGGCGGGGGTGATCAGCCAGTACTTCGGGTCGGGGTCGGTGCCGAAGCCCGGACAGAGCTTCCTGAGCGGCGCGGCGCCCTTCTACCACGTGTACGAGACCGCGGACGGCCGCTGGCTGAGCATCGGCTCGCTCGAGCCCTGGTTCTGGGAGGCGCTCTGCCGGGCCATGGGCTGCGACCTGTTCATCCACCAGCAGATGGCGGCGGACAAGTTTCCCGAGATGTTCGAGTTCTTCCGGAGCGCGTTCAAGACCAAGACCCGCGACGAGTGGTTCCAGTACCTGAGCCAGTTCGACATCTGTGTGGCGCCTGTCTACAGCCTGGACGAGGTGTTCCAGGACCCGCACGTGCAGGCGCGGCAGATGGTGGTGGAGCTGGAGCACCCCAGCCTGGGCAAGGTGCGTCAGGTGGGCATCGGGGCGAAGCTGTCAGAGACGCCGGGCTCGGTGCGCAGCCTCTCGCCTCGCCGCGGGCAGCACACCGACGAAGTCCTGCGCGACGTGGGCTACTCGCCTGAGCAGATCGAAGAACTGCGGGCGCAGGGGACGGTGGCCTAAGCCGACGGCACCGCCTCCTGGGCGGGAAGCTCCTCTTTGGCCATCGCCCGCCACCAGAGGGGTAAGACCACCATTCCAGCCAGCGAAATGCCTGCGCCTGTCCAGAACGCCGCTATCAGGCCCAGCTTGTCGGCGATGAGGCCTACGATTGGGGCCAGCGGTATCAGAATCAGGCAGTAGGTAAGGTTGGTGAGGGAGAGGACGGTGGCCCGCTGTCCGGTGGGCACGCGACGGTTCAGGTAGTCGGTGACAACCGGCCGCCCCATGACGGCCGCCAGGTTCATTATCGGGAACGTGACCTGCGCGTAAACGGAGTCCCAGGCCGCCAGAAGGGCATAGCTGCCCACCATGGACAGGGGTAAGAGGATGAACGTCCCCCTTTCTCCAACTCGGGAGACGACGCGGTAGGCGACGAGGGCGCCTACGACACCCATTACGCGCGTGGGAGTCTGCCAGAAGCCCACCTGACTCAGGCCGATATCGTGGCGCACGAGGAAGGGCTGGAAGAAAAACATGGGCGCTATGCCGCCGATGGTGAGGACGCCGAAGAAGAGGATGGCGTAGCGCACCGTCCGTTGGTGGAGGGCCAGACGGACGCTCTCCCGCATGACCTGGCGGTAGGGGAGTTGGGGCTCGCCATCACGAAAGCGCCGGGGCTCGGTGAAAGTGAGGGCAGCCAGGAAGCCCAGCGCGGCGATGCCCCCGCTGAGGACTATGGGGAAGGGCAGGCTCGTGGCGGCGGCCACGGGCGCGCCGATCAGGGTGCCTGCCAGGCTCGCCGCCGACAGGACGGCCCAGGCGCCGCCGTAGATCCTCTGGTAATCGTCCTCGCGGCCCAGGGCCTTCAGGCTGTCGTAGAGGAAGGCGGAGTCGGAGCCCGACATGAGGGCGAAGGCGGCGCCCCAGACCAGGTAGGAAAAGAGGATCAGCAGATACGTGTCCGCCAGGCCGAAGAGCGTGACCCCTATGGCGCTGAGCAGCGCCCCCAGCGCCAGGCTGGTGCGGCGCCCCCAGCGGTCGGCGATCGCGGCGGCTGGGATCTGTAGGACGACGACGGCGAGCAGGTGGGGGACCTCCACCAGCGTCACCTGGCCCAGGGTAAGGCCGCGCTCTTCCTGGAGGTAGATGATCCAGATGGGATACCATAGCTGGAAGTTCAGCAGGAAGGTCTGGATGTAGAACTTCCAGATGTTGGCCTGGTAGGCCCGCGTTTCAGCGGGCGATAGGGCAGCGCTCACCTTCGGGTCCCTGGGTTCAGACGACATAACAATGGGAGACCCGCCGGCTGGCAGGTCTCCCAACATATTAGCGACTGACTGGCCTAGCAGCCAGCGAGGTCGTGGGCGCTAAGGGTTAAGGTTGAAGAAGAAGAGGCCCGGCGCCAGGCCGCCCGTATTGTAGACCTCGCTGATGTTGGACAAAACACCGAGGATGACGGCGAAGATAACAAATCCGATGATGTTGGCCAGCATGACCTGTTGCGGCTGCGCATCGGTTGCGGCCTGGATGGCCACGTAGCTCAGGACGAGAGTAGCACCCACGGCGATGACGCCGAACGGAATGGCGAAGAAACCGATGAATATGAGCACGGCGATAGCCATAGGGGCGAAAGCCAGCCCCATCGTCCGCAAGAGCCGGTTCAGATCGGCGGCGACGCCGAGGCCTTTGGAAAGGACCATGGCGGCGACGTAGACCCAGAGGAACCACACGCCCACCTGGAGGATGCTTCCCATCAAGAACGATTTGATGAAGACGTCGCCTCCCCCTTTGGGAAAGTCTTGAAATGTCCACCACAGCCAGGAGCCGAGACCCGAGAAAAAGCTGGCAACGACCACCACCGTCAGAGTCGGCACCGTCGCTGAGACATCATCCTTGACGTCGTCGAAGACGGTCAGGTCAAGTCGGGCCAACCGCAGTAACCAACTGCCTAGGTTCTGGAAACTGGCGCCCTGGAACTCCATGCTTGTCTCCTCCTAGGGACGAACGCTGAGGCTCATCCATCTGCCTTCTGTAACAATTCTCTGTATTTATAAGGCATAGCGGAAATTTTGTCTAGGGGTTTATGCCCTCTAGTGGATCATTCGCACTAAAATCTTCACGGTTCAGCACAGTGGGCGCTTGGCGGGGATGCCGGGACGGCGAGGGTAGGCGGAGGGGGTCGGGGCCACCTTCTCCACCAGGACCAGCGTTAAGGGCGAATCGGGGAGACGCTCAGCGACGAGGATGCGGCCGCCACAGGCCTGCAGGGCGGCGGTAGCCGCGGCCACCTCTTGCCCGGCGCGGCTACCCTTGGGGGCCGCCAGGAAGCCCCCAAGGCGCAGGAAGGGTAGCGCTAGCTCCAGCAGCACTGGCAGGGAGGCCACTGCCCGCGCCAGCGCCAGGTCGTACGCCTCGCGGTGAGCGGGCTCGTGGGCAGCGCTCTCAGCGCGTCCGGTGACCACCGCCACGTCCGGCAGG
>Ga0209253_10001724_pt1 | contig 19276 bp, 20 predicted proteins | sample FrelakmetBRP12BR_FD_187145 | JGI IMG/M metagenome (GOLD analysis project Ga0209253, IMG submission 187145) | Freshwater lake sediment microbial communities from the University of Notre Dame, USA, for methane emissions studies - BRP12 BR (SPAdes)... | ecosystem: Environmental > Aquatic >... | reverse complement strand
GATGCGTTATTAATTGAAGGGTTGCATCCAGATCCAGCAAGTATGATCGAACGAATACAAAAAATTATCCAAGCAGCGATTAAATAAAAAGGTTCGTGCATAAAAAAACATGCACGAACCAAAATTAATTAATTTACATTAAATCCAACTGTGGGTAATTTCCTGGTAGCATCTCGCAAAATCGAGAATAGTCGGTACATTGCACATCATATATGCCATACTGCCCTTAACACTGATCATCCGCGACATCAATGCGGTCATCACCTGAACTTTACCCAATAATTTTTTTATATAATTTCCATAAGGTGCTTTACAACCAAATGCTGGATTATTTGTCGATGTTTGTTCTTCGATGTACACATCTCGACATTTTCCATGCCAAAGATCAAAATATAGCCACATGCCCTCCAAAAAATTATCATCTGGATCATTAATGAGCCGCGTATCCCCTTCCCAGTTTTTTTGCAACTTGAGCATAGTGCTCGTCGGTATTCAATTTTTCTTTAATTACCTGCATCCATTCTGGGGAAGGAAATTTGGTACCATTATCCATGAAAAACATCGTGGAAATCACATCTCGTTGTGCGCTGGGGGGGACTTGAACCCCCACGCCTTGCGGCACATGGCCCTCAACCATGCCTGTCTGCCAATTCCAGCACCAGCGCAAAAGGTATTGGTATTATAATCGGCTCCATGCGAATGTCAAGCAGGCACACTTAAAGGAGCAAATCATGCGTATCGTACTTGACGCGATGGGAAGTGATACTTGCCCAGAACCTGAAATAACTGCTGCAGTTGAAGCAGCCAGGTTATTCGGCGATCCGATTATCCTTGTAGGTCCCATCCAGATGCTTAAACCTCGCCTGGATTCTATGGGTGTATCTGTAGAATCAGTCCTTTTAGTTGATGCAGCAGATACGATAACCATGGAAGATAAAGGTATGGCATTGGCATTGAAAGCCAAACGACGTGATTCAAAGACCTCCATGGCGGTAGGGATCGATCTAGTCAAAGCAGGCGAAGCCGATGCCTTTGTTACTGCTGGAAACACCGGTGGAGCGATGACGACCGCATATTTCCGCTTGGAAACGATCCCGGGTGTTGAACGCCCTGCCCTCACAGCCACCTTTCCAGTAAAAAATGGGTACTGCATTGTCTTAGACATCGGAGCAAATCCAGACTGTAAACCTGAACATTTATTCCAATTTGCCATAATGGGTTCTATATACGCCAAAAATGTCCGAGGAATTGATAAACCACGCATCGCGATCCTATCGAATGGTGAGGAAGGCGGAAAAGGTAATGAACTGGTACGGAATGCTTATCCTCTCTTGGTGGATAGCGGTTTGAATTTTATTGGAAATGTCGAAGGGAAGGAACTCTTTGCAGGTGAAGCAGATGTTGTTGTCACCGATGGATTTACAGGTAATATCTTGTTAAAATCAACCGAAGCCGTAGCAAAGCTGATCATGGATATTCTCCGCCAGCAACTGAAATCAAATGTTATATCCATGATTGGTGGCAGTCTTGCCAAGCCATCACTGGTCAAGATAAGGGCAATGCTCAATCCGGATGAATATGGTGCAGCACCCTTGTTGGGGGTAAATGGATTAGTATTAATCGGTCACGGGCGATCCAATGCCCATGCCCTGGTAAGTGCAATGAAAGCTGCTCGTCAAGGTGTTGAGGCAAATTTGCTCGAATCAATCCGCTCCGCAATTCAAGATAGTTTATAAAATAAATAAATATTGGAAGTTGAATGAATTCTCAAAGAGTAGTAATCACTGGAATGGGAGCCATCACTCCGTTAGGCTCTACTGTAGATACCTATTGGAATGGCTTGATAAATGGCGTCTCAGGCATTCGAAAAATAACTCAATTCGACGCCTCCGAATTGCCATGTCAGATTGCCGGAGAAATTCCTGATTTTGACCCCGAATTGTATATTGAAAGAAAGGAAATTCACCGTCTACCACGGTCTGCACAGATAGGACTAGCTTCAGCGGTACAGGCCATGAAAGATGCCGGATTTCCAGAAATAATGCCCGATGCGGAGCGATCTGCGGTTATTTACGGGACCGCCCTTGGAGGGATGGAACTATTTGATCAAGGTATAAACTCGCTACGCACACTAGGGATAAACAAAGTAAGTCCGTTCACAATCCCTTATGGGATCCCAAACCTTTCAGCATTTCTGATCGCAAAACGATTTCAATGCCTTGGCCCAAACAGTACAATTGTCACGGCGTGTGCCACAGGCACACAGACTATCGGAGAAGCCACAGAGTTGATCCGTCGTGGGAAAGCTGATGTAGTGATCACAGGTGGGACAGAATCTTTAATTTCAGATTATGCGGTGGCAGGCTTTTGTGTCATGAAAGCAATCCCGTTCAACTATAATGAAGATCCTCAAAGTGCTAGCCGTCCTTTTGATGCCAATCGTGAAGGATTCGTTATATCTGAAGGGGCTGGTACTATAATTGTTGAGAGCCTGGAATATGCTTTGAGGCGTGGAGCCCATATATATGCTGAGGTCTTGGGGTATTCTTCCACTTCTGATGCTTTTCATATCGCCCAACCAGACCCCTCTGCTCGGGGACCTATCCGGGCAATGCGATGGGCATTGGAAGATGCAGGTATTCCTCCCTCGAGGATTGATTATATAAATGCACATGGCACGTCTACGCCATTAAATGACGTAAATGAAACCAATGCGATAAAAAATGTTTTTGGAGACCATGCCTATAAGCTGGCTATCAGTTCCAGCAAATCAATGATTGGTCATGCCATGGGTGCAGCCGGCACGCTCGAAGCCCTTGCCTGCGTAAAAACCTTTGAACACGGCATCATTCACCCTACGATCAATTATTCAACACCGGATCCTGAATGTGACCTGGATTATGTGCCAAATAAGGCACGTAAACAACCTATTCAATATGCATTATCAAATTCCTTTGGCTTGGGAGGACAAAACGCCTGCCTAGTCTTAAAAAAATATAGTAATTAACAAATTAAAATACTTGAAGGATGGATTTATGAAGGTAATCACTAACGAAAAATTAATTAAGCGCAATGGGCGCCTGGGTCAGTTAGCTACTTTTAGTGGATTATTTGTCTTAGCAGGTGGCATGTTCGTTTCGTTTCGTTACCCCACTTATTCGATTTTCGCATGGGTGGCATTATTAGTCGGTTTTGCGCTCTCACAAATTGGCCTTTATTTTGGCAACCGCTGGGGCAGGCACCCACGTCCTGATGAACGAATGGACCAGGGATTAAAGGGTCTAAATGACCAATATACCATGTATCATTATTCAACCCCTGCAGCCCACCTATTAGTTGGACCATCAGGTCTATGGGTCATCATGCCCTACTATCAAGTGGGAAAAATCGTATACGAAAAGGGGCGTTGGAAACAAAAAGGAGGCACCTTCATCCAGCGATACTTGCGCGCATTTGCACAGGAAGGTGTCGGGCGACCTGATTTGGATGCACCAGCTGAAGTTGAATCACTTTCCCGCTTCTTTAAAAAGAATATTCCTGATCAATCAATTCCAGAAGCTCGCCCGCTATTAGTTTTTACCAATGAAAAAGTCGAATTAGAGGTTGGAGAAACTCCAATTTTAACGCTTCCCTTAAAGAAACTCAAAGAAACGATACGGAAATCAACCAAAGAAAATATCTTATCACCTCAACTTATCGAGGAGATAAACAACTTATTCAACTAAACAAAAACCGGTGCCTGGGGCACCGGCCTCTTCTGATATCAACTTTTTAAGAATTCTTCAATTGCTTCTTTGCTTATCCGGAATGCATTGCCAATTTTCTTGGCTTTCAAGTCACCAGATGTGATTGCTGCAATCACATCTTCTTCAGATACTTTCAGAAATGAAGCTGCTTCTCCGGGTGTCATCACATCAGGCACAGCTGCTGCTGGTGCACCACTGGGGGGTTGTCCACCTGCAGGCGTCATTGCATTGGCACCGGTCATACCCGTAAGAGCTGATCCCAACACTTGCCCAACACCTAGGCCAGCTCCAATCCCGGCTGTTAGTCCCGCACCGCCACTCGGGTTTTGTGCTGCATCTCTAAGTGCATCTGCAGCCTGAAGTTGCGTATAAGTTGCCATGTCCAGCATACCCATGGCGCGCAGCTCCTCCACCGATTTGCTAGAGGGTTTCAGGTTTTCAATATAAAATGTCTTAAGGAATAATCCGATCGCTTCGAAATCTTCTGCTGCCTTTGCTCGTACCCCGGCTCCTAATTCTTCTGTTAGACCGATCATTTGGGGGATGTCATTTTTAACAGCTGTTTCACCTAAAAGATCTTGTAATTTAGAGAGTAGCATCGCACGTAGACGTGCTTCTATTTCATCGGTACGGTATGCGCCTTGGGTACCCACAATTTGGGTTACAAATTGTTGTGAATCCTTCACCTGGAAGCTGTAACTTCCAAAACCTTGAAGCAAAGCAACACCCAGACCCATTCCAGGATTACGGACGATGATCGGCTGAGGGGTTCCCCACTTCTGGTCTGCAAATTCTTGCATTGATACAAAATACACTTCGGCTGGGAACGGTGTGGCGGTGTTGAAGAGGGCAGGACCAATTTTGTCGATTAATAATGGAATGTTATAAGTTGTGATCGTATGTCTTCCCGGACCGAACGTATCGAGTGCATTTCCATCTCGAAAGAATACTGCTTCCTGGGCTTCGCGCACGATCACCTGACTGCCGATCCTGAAATCACCCGGACCGGTCTCCGGGAAACGGTGAACGATCTCATCACGCATCTCATTTGGATATTGAACTACGTCAAAAATTCTAGCCATGGCATAATCTCCTAAAAATAGAATCTCAAAATTCGATTAGATTAACTCAGAGTAATTACTTCTTGGCGACGATCGTATGCCTTTACGCATTCCTTGGATAACGATTGAAGGTTCCGTATTGCCGCCGGTAATCCATCCGTTCCGACTGAAGCCTGAACATTGTCAATTGCTAGCCCGATCTCTTCACTTTTATCCAATAGGGTTGCATCGTATTCGTACAGTTTCGCCAGTTCTTCCTCCTTGATTTTAACTGCTTCAAACAGGCTGGAATATCCTCTTGGTGCTGTTCGTACACGGTCAGCAAATGTCCGTAATCGGAGAGCAGCTTTTTCCAGGTCATCCGTATATTTGATCTCGCCCTGGTTGACAAACTCAACTTGCAGGTCTGATATTCTACTTTCCAGTTCGCGAAATCTTCGATAAATGGTATCGCGAATGAGTTTATCCGAATCCCTGCGATTTTGTTGCTCAACGTATCCTTTAAATCCCGGAATCTTACTGGCAATTTTTTTGAATATGTCCATGCTACCAGTTACATTTTGATATACCTGATCCTTTATATCACTCATTTTTTCCTCCACATGGATTTACCTGATATTTGATTATGAATTTTATTGATTATAGCTTTTGTTGTTAGAATTTACAACAGATTATATAAAGATTTACGGGAAAAATGTTGTATTGCTGTGTGATATTAATTTCAGAATTTCCCGGTTATAATCTCCGCCATGCTACAAAAGAAAATGGTTTATCTAGATTTTGCTGCCACGACACCTGTTGATCCTCGTGTATTGCAGGCAATGCTACCTTACTTTACTGACAAATTTGGGAATCCATCTTCATATCATCATTATGGTCAATCCGCAGAAAATGCATTGGAAAATGCTCGTGATAAAGTAGCGAAATATTTCAATTGCTTACCTTCAGAGGTGATCTTTACCTCCTGCGGGACCGAGAGCGATAACTTAGCGATTCGTGGATCTGCAATAAAGGCATTAAAAGAGCGTGGTGCAAAACATTTATTGATTACCCCCGTAGAACATCATGCCGTCACCCGTACTGCTCAACAGCTCTCAAATTTTTATGGGTTTAAACTTGAATATTTAGCGGTGGATAAATTCGGCCGGACAATTCTTGAGGATGTGGCTGCCCGAATTCGTCAGGATACTGCCATTGTATCAATTATTTATGCGAATAATGAAATCGGTACTATAAATCCAATCGGAGCGATCGGTGAAATATGTCGTTCCAGGGATGTGATCTTCCATACCGATGCGGTTCAGGCTGCTGGCTACTTAACCCTTGATATACATTCGCTCAATGCTGACCTGGTCTCGATCGGAGCCCATAAGTTTTACGGGCCTAAAGGGATTGGTGCTTTATATATTCGTCAGGGTACTTCCATCCTTCCCGCTCAAACAGGTGGAGGTCAGGAGTTTGGTTTTCGTGCCGGCACACAAAATATCCCTTATATTATAGGTCTAGCTGAAGCCCTGGAAATAACTCAAATGGAGAAGGAAAGCCGAATATCTTTTGTAAAACCTTTACGTGACCATCTTATCGGCACCATACTCGAGGAAATATCGGATGTTCAATTAACCGGACATCCCGATGAGAGACTCCCAAATCATGCAAGTTTTGTTTTTCACGGAATTGACGGAAATGCACTATTAATGATGCTCGATATTGAAGGTTTTGCCTGCTCATCTGGATCCGCCTGCAAGACTGGAAACCCTGAACCGTCTGATGTATTATCCAGCCTGGGTATCTCCCGTGACTGGGCACTGGGTTCGTTACGGGTGACGCTCGGTAATCTGACGACTGCAACTGAAATTGAATATTTCTTATCGGTGCTACCGAAAGTGATTTCGAAATTACGTAATATCAGGTAACCAGGAAAATGAAACAAAAACCTGTGGTAGCAATTGCCATGAGTGGTGGTGTGGATAGTTCAGTGGCTGCAGCCTTGCTCGTTGAACAAGGGTATTCCGTGATAGGGATGATGCTTAAATTGTGGAGTGAGCAAGGATCAAATCAGACCAATCGTTGCTGCACACCCGATTCCATGGCAGTTGCTCGTCGTGTGGCTTCCATTTTATCTATCCCTTTTTATGTTCTGGATGCCAGGCAAATTTTTTATACCCATGTAATTGGATCATTTATTGATGGCTATACGCATAACACAACCCCTAACCCTTGTATCGTTTGTAACAGAATGATCCGCTGGAAATTTCTATTCGATCATGCCTTGGCGGCAGGTGCAGATTTTCTCGCAACAGGTCATTATGCCCGGGTGATCAATAACTCTGAACCCACCTACCAATTATTACGTAGTTTGGACCCGTCGAAAGATCAGTCTTATGTTTTACATGTATTAACTCAAAATCAATTAAAACATGCACTTTTCCCTCTTGGTGGGTTCACGAAGCAAGAAGTTCGGCAGATGGCGCATCGATTTAACTTACCGGTTGCAGATCGACCAGACAGTCAGGATCTCTGCTTTATTGGTGCAGATGGAGATTACCGGAAATTTTTAGCCCGTTATGCTCCTCAAACTCAAAATCCTGGCTTCATAAAAGATTCACGAGGGAATGTGCTCGGAACTCACCAGGGATTGGCATTTTTTACTATTGGGCAACGCAAAGGCATCAATATCTCGTCGCCTGTTCCGATATATGTCCTGGCCAAAGATGCCTACAATAATGTATTAGTTGTTGGTCCTAGGGACGAAACTTGGAAATATCACCTGATCGCGCGTCAAGCCAACTGGATCCGAGGCTTTCCGCCTGCAACTCTATTTAATGCATTAGTTAAAATTCGCTATAATGCTCATCGCATCTCAGGAAATGTAAGTATCCTTAATGATAGCTCTTTTTCTATTGACTTTGAAAATCCAATGAATGATATTACTCCCGGTCAGTCAGCAGTGTTATATAATGGTGATATATGCCTCGGTGGTGGAGTTATTACCTGTGACTAGAATTAAACTTATTTTCAAAGAGAGAACCCAATGTCAATGCCAACATTGATCCTGGGACTTATCTTATCTACCTTGTATGGTGCTTTATTTCATCTCTGGCGTGGAGGGCATGCCGGTCGCTTGTTGTTGTACTTGGTCCTTTCCTGGGTCGGGTTTTGGCTGGGTCAATTACTAGGTAATTTACTCAATCTTAACTTCGATACGCTTGGACAACTACATTTACTTAGCTCAACTTTAGGAAGCTTTTCTCTACTCTTTATCGGACATTGGTTGAGCATAAGCCAGGCTGATAAGAAAGGCAATAAATAAAAATCCCCCCACTAGTGTGAGGGGTATGAAATTTTTAGGGAGGAAATTATTCTGCTAGTTTAATAACGTTTGCCGCCTGCAGACCTTTTGGGCCTTGCTCAATGGTGAATTCTACTTTTTGGCCTTCGTTGAGGGTTTTAAAACCCTCCGAATCGATTGCCGAGAAATGTACAAATACATCCGGACCATCCGCCCGTTCAATGAAGCCGTATCCCTTGCTCGCATTGAACCATTTTACAGTTCCTGTCACCCGTTCACTCATCTTTTCTACTCCTTACTTTGTTATGATAATATCTTCGGCAACTTTGCGTCTTCGTTGTCCTATCGGGTTTATTAATAAAATAATCCGGTCCAAACTGCACTTCCTGTTCAGACCGGTTCCTCAGGAACGCCAGAAAGAACACACGTGCCATATTAACTAACCTGCAGTGTATCAGTCATATTAATTTTCGTCAAGGATTTAAGCTGTCACTCATATTTTGGTTGATTTTGTGTGTTATTTTCCACTTCATTAAATATTAAAGGTACAATTGACATCTATTATGACAAAAAGAAAGGTAGAGAATTATGGCCAGAATTGAATCTTTTTTATCTGCACGCATGTTCCTGGCACCTCAATTGGTGGGGGACCGGATTTTTTTTATCAGCAACCTGAGTGGACGGTTGAGTTTATATGCCATGGATTATGGTGGTAGTGTCCCGGAACCCTTATTGCCACCAGACATCTCCTTACAAAATCCTCACCTTATCGAAGGAAAAATATTTTTCGTTTTCGCGAAGATTAATAAAATTTTGATTATGCTGGATAAAGATGGCGATGAAAATTATCAACCGATGTTACTTCCAATATCAGGGGGTTATCCTGAACCATCTTTTAATGGTTTTTTTAATAATTATAGGGTTCATTTGGGTCTTTGTGATCCCAAAAAATATATTTGTTATCTTTCTGCTGAGTCTCGATTAGAACCTATAAACGAGTCTTATCAAGCAAATTTGGAAACTGGTGAATTAATAAAACTCGCTGAAAGCCGTTGGGGAGCATTCGTCGATTCTCATTCTACAGACCACTCGAAAATAACCATCATCGATGGATATACCGTTGGGGATCATACTATCTACTTGTGGGAGAAAAAGAAGAATAAAAGGAGGTTGTTGTATGGCATCCCGATGGATGATAGAGCACCAGACCAAAATGTGCCTCTAAATTCCATTTCGTGTACTCACTTCACACAGGAAAATCACGGTTTATTCTTGATGACTTCTTTGTATGATGATTCATTGGGGTTGGGGTATATCCAATTAACAAATCCAGAAAAAGTTAAGCCCGTATCAATTATTGGGATTCAACATAAAGGCGTTGGTGAATTGGTTAATTGTCTCTCCATCAAAGAGAATAGGTATCTGCTTGAATATAATATCGACGGATGCACCTGGTTGTATGAAGGTGAATTCAAAGAACATGAATTGAAATTCGAAATAAATGCGACCCTTATCGGAAAAGGAAAATTATCTAACGGTGTTTTAGAATCAATCAATTTTGAGAAAAAATCCAATCGCTTCATTTTAAGCCATTCCACTGCCACCACTCCAACGCAATTATTTACCATCGAAGGAAAGAATAGAAAAAAGGTTTTTCGACACACAAATGAACGGGTATTGGGTATTCCTGGTTCGTCTCTATCGGAAGGTGAGGATGCATCTTTTACCTCTTATGATGGGTTGCGGATCTCTGCTCGATTATATCTACCATCTAAGGAACAAAAACACCAAACTCCGTATCCACTGGTCTATTATATACATGGAGGACCGCAGAGCCAAGAACGCCCAGATTTCGCCTGGTTTTCGATGCCATTAATTCAATTTCTGACGCTTAATGGTTTTGCAGTTTTCGTTCCCAACGTCCGTGGAAGTTCTGGTTATGGTTTATCTTATATCAAACATGTTGACCATGATTGGGGTGGTAATGATCGCTTGGATCATGTGCATGCTATGAAAAACCTTAAAAGTGATACAAGGATCGATACAACCAAAGCTGGAGTGGTTGGACGATCCTATGGTGGATATATGACCCTTACTTTAGCAAGCCGCCATCCAGAGTTGTGGTCTGCTGCAGTGGATATGTTCGGTCCCTATGATTTGCTTACTTTCAGTGACCGTTTACCGGAAACATGGAAACCATATTTCCAGATTTCTCTAGGGGATCCAATTAAAGACCATGATTTTCTGGTGGAACGTTCGCCACGCACATATATTGATCAGATTAAATGTCCCTTACTTGTAATCCAAGGAAAAAATGATCCAAGGGTGATCGAGCAAGAATCACGCGATCTTGTTGAACATATGCGTGGATCTGGAAAAGAAGTTGAGTATTTAATGTTTGAAAATGAAGGTCATGATGTGCTCAAACTGGAAAACCGAATCGTTTGTTACAACTCCATCACCGAATTCTTCCGGAAATACCTAATGAAATGATCACGATGATTAATACGAATGCAAATGTTGGCGACATAGCCCAGATAATTAGTTCCCAAAATAAGCGGTTCATCTTCCGATTGGTAATAGATGGAAAATTCGAGACCCATCGTGGTTATCTAAATCATAATGATCTGATTGGAAAACCCTGGGGGAGCAGGGTGTATTCCCATATGGGCAGTCAATTTGTCCTTCTTCAACCATCCCTGGCAGATATCCTGGTTGAAACTCGCCGAAATACCCAGATCATGTATCCAAAGGATATTGGCTTTATTCTATTAACTATGGACATCGGTCCCGGTAAGCATGTCCTGGAAGCAGGAACGGGTTCAGGAGCGTTAACAACTTCTTTAGCTTTTGCAGTTGGTTCATATGGCAAGGTGACATCATATGAAGCCAGGCCTGAGTTTCAACATCTCGCTCACAAGAATTTAGAACGACTTGGATTGGCTGATCGAGTAGATTTTAAATTACGTGACATCACTGATGGTTTTGATGAAAGAAATGTGGATTCAATATTCTTGGATCTTCCAAATCCTCAAGATTTTATTCCACAGGCTAAAGAAGCTTTAAAACCTGGAGGGTATATTGGTAGTATCTTACCCACTACAAACCAGGTTTCTACATTGTTAATTGCCTTGAGGCGTTCAAACTTCGCTTTTATCGAAGTATGTGAAATCCTCCTTCGCTATTACAAAGCAGTTGCGGATCGATTGCGTCCTACGGATAGAATGGTCGCTCATACAGGTTATTTGATCTTTGCAAGATCTGTGGTGGAAGATTTAGCCAATCTCGATGGTACAACTCTTTCAACCGAATCAACTGACCAATCTAACCAAACAGAACTGCCGGCTTAATAAATAATGTCAGCGCAAGTTTTTTCTGAAGAATACATTACCCAACGTTTAAACGAAGCCGAGAAAATAAAAACAAGGGTTTCAAAAGTCTGGGAATTCGTTACCAATAAACCAAGGCCTGCTGCAGTATTAATCCCTCTTTTCCTCGAAAATTCATCGGTGAAAGAAAATTATGGCTGGCAGGTTTTACTCACCCGCCGAACAGATTCAGTCGCAGAGCATCAAGGGCAGGTAGCATACCCTGGAGGTCGAGCTGATCCAACCGATACAACCCCAGAAATGACTGCCTTACGCGAGGCTCGTGAAGAGATTGGATTAAATCCAACTCATGTAAGGATTCTAGGTAGGATGCATAGCCTGCATACAATAAGCAATTATTTAGTTACCCCAATAGTTGGCGTGATTCCCTGGCCATTCCCAATCCAGCTTGAAGAGACTGAAGTCAGCCGGGTTTTTACAATCCCTTTGGATTGGTTAGCTGATCCGCATAACCATGAAACTCGAAATCGTTCCATTCCCGATTCATTTGCAAGAATCCTGCATAGGAAGTCCTATCCAGTCATATATTTTCAACCTTATCAAGAAGAATTGCTTTGGGGTGTAAGCGCAGAAATTACTCTCCATCTAATCAATATTTTATATAAATAAAAGGCGGGCGGTTAACCGCCCGCCAGTGATTATTCTGTCTCTTCTTCTTTCTTACCGTGTTCTATGACCTCTGGTTCTTCAGTCGGAGCAACTTCTGCTACCACTACTTCTTCAATCTCTTCAGCAGCTTGAGCAGTGATTAATGCCACCATGGTATCTGGATCATCAAGGATTTTTACTCCTTCAGGGATTCTCAAATCACGGATATACACCCCATCGCCGATTTTTAGTAAGGAAGAAATATCGACAACAATCCGTTCCGGAAGATCTTGTGGCAAGCATTCAACTTCCACTTCATCATTTCCTGTAACCAGGACACCGTCGAAATCTTTAATCGCTGGAGATACGCCTACGATTTCGATGTAAACCTGTGAGCGTAATTTTTCCTTCATGGATACTGCCAGGAAATCTACATGCAGTAGAATCCCGCTGATTTTATTCCGCTGTTTCTCACGCACAAGTGCTTTGTGTTGAGTGCCCTCTACATCAACCGTTACTAACGCCGATGGAGCCAGTCCAGTTAAGCTTTTAGATGCATCATGCAAGTCAAGCTCAATCGAAATTGGATCTAAAAAGTGACCATAAATCACCGCGGGAAGTCTTCCTTTCCTTCTGATCGCACTTACTTGCTTGCCGATAACTATTCGGCGATTAGCTTTAAGAATTACCTCTTCCATTATTCCCTTCCTCGAGCGCCTCTCACCTCTCAGGTTTTACTGAGGGTTACCCTCGCTCTAATCGTGTATTCCGGAATCTACCGGTTTGGAATGAGCCATTCGGTTTCCTCAACTGAGAAAATAAGCATTCGAGAACCTCATGGCAAAAAAATCGCCTCCTGTTGGGAGACGGCCTTAAGCAGGCTGAATTTTAGCCGCAATATTACCTTTCGTCAACCCCTCACGAAAAGATATAATCAAATAATGCAAGCCACAAAATATAAACCGACTCGCTATCATTTTTATAAAACCTTGAACCTATCTGGTTCAAGAACTATCCTTTGGCTGAATCTGGTAGCTGTCCTGCTTCTATTCTTCTTTGGTTGGTTACTTTCAAGACTGATAACCAAATTTACTCCTATTAATCCGTTCCAAAATGGGATACTTGGTTTTTTCTCTTCTTTTTCTCTTTTGAGCATTGGTGTTATCTTGCTTTCAATCCTTATCGTGCTAATTTTCCATGAGCTTACCCATGGTTTATTCTTTTGGTTGTTCACCCATGAGCGCCCCACCTTCTCGCTCAAAGCTGGTTATGCATTTGCAGCAGCACCCCAATGGTATTTACCAAGATTGCAATATCTCATTGTGGGTATATCTCCGTTGGTGATAATAACCATCGCATCAATGTTACTTATCCAGCTCGTACCAATTTTTATAATTAAATACCTGTTGATAATTGCAACCTTTAATGCTGCCGGTAGTATAGGGGATTTAATTGTGGTTGGTTGGATATTGAAACAACCAATGAACATCCTCGTGAAAGATGAAGGGGATATGTTTTCAACATACCTTCCTATTGTTCCATCGACTCCTCATGAATAATAAATCTCACCAGCAATATGATCAAGAAAAACGATTTTCAGTGAAACTCTTCAATCTGAACATTGAAGTTATCTCCAAGCCCGGATTACATGATTGGGATCAGCTTCTCACTTCAACAGAATTGCTGGCAGAATATCAAAGATTGCTTCCGTCAGATTCCGTTCATATCTTCGGTTGCCATCACGGTGCATTATGCGTGTTTACAGCTCTAAACCTGCCGATTGGCAAATTATCAATCTCTGATAATAATTTCATCGCCCTAGAGATGACATGTAAGACCCTAGAAACCAATCATATATATACAGCAAACTTGATAACCGAAGCTGACTTACCTCCGCCGGAAAACCAGGCATATGATTGCGCCATAATTCAAATGCCAAAAGGACGCATGCTTGCCCGAAGATGGCTTTTCCAGGCTTACCAATCATTGAAGAATAGCGGGAGGTTATATATATCAGGTTCTAATAAATCTGGAATTCAATCCTTTATTAAAGACACAACCAATCTATTTGGGAATGGTCAGATTCTTGCCTATAAAAAAGGGAATCGAGTCAGCAAACATGTAAAACAATCAGGGACATGCACCTTACCGGATTGGACATCTGCACCGGGCATAGCTAATGGGTCCTGGGTGGAGTTTTCAGCTACTATACGGGATCAAAATTATCTAATCAGGAGCCTGCCGGGAGTGTTTTCATTTGACCATCTGGATGTGGGCACGAAAATGCTGCTAGAGGTCGTTCAAATCAAACCAGGTTGTAAAGTTTTGGATATAGGGTGTGGATATGGGATGATCGGTCTTTACGCCGCAACACATGGGGCTGGTTGGGTTGATTTCATCGATAGCGACCTGTTGGCTGTTGCTTCATGCAAGCAGACACTTGCCATCAACCGAATAACCAATTCCACAGTTTATAAAGGAGATTTGCTGGGACCAGTTGCCTCATCTACATATGATCTGATCATCTCAAATCCTCCCTTCCATGCAGGGCGGGCAGTAAATTTTCAGATCGCCGAGGCGATGATTAAACAATCATATCATGCCCTTAATCTAGATGGACATCTGATAATAGTGGCAAACAGGTTCATCCCCTATGATCGTCTAGTCAAGGAGATATTCGGAAATGTATCCTTCCTTGCTGATACACCTAGGTTTTATGTACTTACTGGCATCAAATCAGGTTAAGATTTAGCACTTATTTATAAGGAGGCTGGATGAGTGTTCCCATAATTTTTACCATTGACTTGAATTTTCGTGGCAAGAGCGGAACAATTGGATGTTATGTGGTTCCACATCTTAATGGTTGTATCATGATCGAGACCGGACCAGGGACCACAATTGATAGCCAAGTCGCAGGGTTGAATAGCCTTGGTTATGACATCCAGGATGTCACCGATATTTTTCTCACCCATATCCATTTAGATCATGCTGGTGCTGCCGGATGGTGGGCAAAACACGGAGTTCAAATCCATGTGCATGAGATTGGTGCCCCGCATCTCATAAATCCTGAGAAACTATTAACCAGCGCAAAACGGCTTTATGGTGATTGGATGGATGAATTATGGGGAGAAATTCTTCCCGTTCCTGAAGATCACATTTCGATCATGCAAGAACGAGAGACAGTTCAAATAAATCATTTATCTGTAATAGCTCTAGAAGTACCTGGACATGCCAGCCACCACATGGCATATATAATTGGAGATGCCTGTTTTACAGGTGATATCGGAGGAATCCGTCTCAGTTCAAGGAGGTTTATTAACCTCCCGATGCCACCTCCAGAATTTCACCTTGAAAAATGGAGATCAAGTATAAGAAAAATTCAACAGGCTGCTCCGAAAAGAATCATCCCCACTCACTTCGGGATATATCCAGATGCAGAGTGGCACCTTCAGGCTGTCCTTGATGCTTTGGACGAAGTGGAAGCATGGATGGAAACAAAACTACCCTTAAATCCTTCACCTGATGATTTACGCAAGAATTTTATCGAGTTTGATGGGATGCGTGCATTTAATCATGGTCTTGATAAAGCAACCGGTGATGCCCAGCAAATTGCCAATCCACCATTCATGTCTGCCGATGGTATCCTGAGATATTGGAACAAGTACCGAAATCCTTCATAATTTAGTTTTATGCTACAAAGAGATTATTATTTTTTTCATCAAGATTGTTTGACACGCCTTCGATTTGACCGTAGAATAACTTCCTATACATATAAAAATTACGGAGGATACTTTGAACTTCGATCATTTCTTTACCAATGTAGATCTATTGAATCTGCTAAATGAGTGGGTCGCTAAATTTCCTGATCTTATACAGGTAAGTTCGATTGGAAACAGCCATGAGGGCAAACCAATTTGGTTGGCCACCCTGACCAACCGATCTACTGGAGTGGACCTTGATAAACCTGCAGTTTGGATTGATGCCAATATCCACGCTACGGAGATAACCGGGACCACCACGGCCATGTATATAGCCAACCAATTATTGTCAAGTTATGGAACCAACGAGCAGATTACCCGCCAGCTTGACCAAAGTACCTACTATATTGTTCCCCGGGTAAATCCAGATGGTGCTGAATGGGCGATGGCAGCCAACCCTCGGTATGTACGCTCGGGTGTGCGTCCATACCCGTGGGAAGAGAAGGATGAAGGGTTGTTATCTCAGGATATTAATGGAGATGGAAAAATCCTCCAAATGCGTATCATGGATTCAAATGGTGACTGGAAAATTAGCTCACTCGATCCTCGCTTGATGGAAAAGCGGAATCCGGATGAATTTGGGGGCACATATTTCCGCCTTCTTCCTGAAGGAATGCTGGAAGATTACGATGGACATATCATAAAGATTGCTCGGCCATTTGAAGGCTTGGATTTTAACCGCAACTTCCCATTCCAATGGCGAACCGAAGGCGAACAGCAAGGCGCAGGTCCATATCCCGCCTCAGAACCAGAAATTCGAGCTATGGTGGATTTTATTAGCAATCATCCGAATATCAATATAGCAATTACTTTTCATACATTCAGCCGTGTCATTTTGCGTCCCTATAGCACCAAGTCTGATGATGACATGAATACCGAAGACCTTTGGATATTCAAGAAGATTGGTGAGATAGGCACGAAAATTACCGGCTATCGCTGTGTATCTACTTTCCATGATTTTAAATATCATCCCAAGGAAGTCACTACAGGTGCGTTTGATGACTGGATGTATGATCATTTAGGTGTATTCACCTATACCATTGAGTTATGGGACTTACCCACCGAGGCTGGAATAAAAGATCGCAAATGGATCGAATGGTGGCGTGACCACCCACATGAAGAAGACCTTCAAATCCTTAAATGGGTCGATGAGCACGCCGCAACGGATGCTTACGTGGAATGGTATCCGTATGACCATCCCCAATTAGGGAAAGTTGAATTGGGTGGTTGGAATAATATGTACACGTGGCGAAATCCTCCACTTGGTTTTGTTAAATCGGAAGTAGAAAAACATTACCCGTTTATGCTTTCTCTGGGAGAAATGTTGCCTCGCTTGGTTATTCAATCATTGGTACTCAACAAAATTAGCGAAAACAAATTCCATCTCGATCTTGTAGTAGAAAACAGTGGCTTCTTACCTAGTTATACCAGCCAGCAGAGCAAAATCCGGCAGGCTTCCCGTCCCGTGAGAGTAGAACTTGTGCTTCCCGAAGGTGCTGTTCTCACAAGTGGAAAGCACCGTGAGGAATTGGGTCACCTCGAAGGTAGGAGCAACAAGCTGGATGTAGCTGCTATTTATGCTGAAAGCGCTACAGATAATCGAGCTCGTCTAGAATGGGTGATTGAAGCTAAACCAGGCACAAAAATCGGGGTAAAAATCCTTAGTGAGCGTGCAGGAAAAATAGTTCGCGAAGTTATCCTGCAATAATAGTTTTTAAGATAACAATGAGGCAGCCATGATGCGATCACTTGTTCAGGAAAAAGTTAATCAAGCCATCTCGATTTTACAAGAGCAGGATATCGATTTATGGCTTACGTTCGTTAGAGAAACGAGTGCAGGCGGTGATCCCGTTCTCCCCCTGATTTATGGGCTGGATCTTACCTGGCAAAGTGCGCTTATGTTAACCAATACTGGAGAGAGTATTGCCATCGTAGGAAGATTTGAAGCCGAAGCTGCCAAGCGTATTGGTGCGTATAATACGGTTATCCAATACGACCAATCCATTCAAAAAGAGTTGATAGGTCAATTAGATCGTATAAATCCCAAGCAAATTGCGATTAATTATTCGATGGATGATGTCCATGCTGATGGACTGACCTTTGGGATGTATCAATTGTTATGCAGCTACCTGGATTCCACTCCCTACCGGTCCAGGCTCAATTCCGCACAAAAGATTCACAGTGCTTTACGCGGAAGGAAAACAGACCAGGAAATCGAACGAATTCGACGCGCCATACAAACCACCCATACCATTTTCGAATTAACATATAAATTCATCAAGGTTGGAATGACCGAGGTGCAGGTCAGTGATTTTATGCACTCCCAGCTGGAAGAACTCAAAATAGGTCCAGCCTGGGAATATATTAACTGCCCAACTGTAAATACCGGACCAGAATCTTCAATTGGTCATATTGGTCCAACTGAATTAAGAATTGAACCCGGTCATATCGTTCACTTTGACTTCGGTGTGAAACAGGATGATTACTGCTCGGATATACAACGGGTGGTTTACTTTCTTCGACCTGGAGAATCAATCCCACCCATTGATGTGAAAAAAGGTTTTGATACAGTCAGGAAAGCAATTACTCGTGCCGTAGGGGCAATGAAACCTGGAATATCTGGCAAGGATATTGATCTTGTCGCTCGCCAGATAATTGTTAATACCGGCTACCCAGAATACCTTTATGCCACCGGGCATCAACTTGGACGTGTCGCACATGATGGAGCAGGCATTCTTGGACCGGAATGGGACCGTTATGGAGAAACACCACATTATTTATTAGAAGCAGGCCAGGTCTATACGATAGAACCTGGAGTATACATTCCAGATTTTGGTTATATAGGAATTGAAGAGGATGTACTCGTTCTGCCTGATGGTGCTGTGTTCCTGAGTGAGCCCCAAACCGAGCTGATTCTTAAATAAGAGTTAGCTATTTAAGCTAATTCTCTTAAAAGCCTAATTTACAGTAGTGATATGGCAGTTGCCAAATTCTGACGGAATTCTGTTCGGTTAATATTCTGCCATAATTCAGGAAATGTTACCATTAAGCGATACCGCTCTGCATGCAGGTATGCAAGATATTTAACAATCGGCTCAGGATTTATTCTTTCCTGGATGAGTGATCTTTGTTGGTTTGCGTCCCATTTTTTTAAGAAACCTTTGACTAGCAGGCATGCCACGTCAGCATCATGAAGCTCCCCCAGGTGGTCTTGATATGTCTTGATTTCATTGATAGTTTTATTTGCACTCTCATTCAGGATTTCTTTAAAATATTCCAGTGTGTACCGGAATTTTTTGAACTCAATACGCAGAGCATGAAGTTGATTAACTGACGCGGTCGGCACAATGGCTTCATATGCTCTAATTGCAGCATATCGGCTGTATACAAGGATTGGTACAATGTCTCGAATCTTCGAAATGCCATCATTTCCTTGGTCACTTGC
>Ga0209253_10001723_pt1 | contig 19278 bp, 18 predicted proteins | sample FrelakmetBRP12BR_FD_187145 | JGI IMG/M metagenome (GOLD analysis project Ga0209253, IMG submission 187145) | Freshwater lake sediment microbial communities from the University of Notre Dame, USA, for methane emissions studies - BRP12 BR (SPAdes)... | ecosystem: Environmental > Aquatic >... | reverse complement strand
CACTACCTCTACGAAGCGACGGTCGGCGCCGGGCTCCCGGTGATCCAGACGCTGCGCGACCTGCGCGAAACGGGCGACGAGATCCGGCGCATCGAGGGCATGTTCTCCGGCACGCTCGCCTACCTCTTCAACACCTGGGACGGCGGCCAGTCCTTCTCGTCGATCGTGAGGCAGGCGAAGGCGCTCGGCTACACGGAGCCGGATCCGCGCGACGATCTCTCGGGCATGGACGTAGCCCGCAAGCTCATCATCCTTGCTCGCGAGATGGGGCTCCGGCTCGAGATGACGGACGTCGAGGTCGAGAGCCTCGTGCCGACGGCACTCACGAAGTGCGGAATCGACGAGTTTCTCGCCCGTCTCGTCGAGTTCGACGAGCCGATGCTCGCGCGCCTTCAGGCCGCGCGCACACGAGGTCATGTGCTGCGCTACGTCGGTTCGGTGGGCGTGGACGGGCGCGCGCAGGTCGGCCTCGTGGAACTGCCAGTCTCCCATCCGTTCGCCAACATCGCGCTGACGGACAACATCGTGCGCTTCCAGACCGCACGCTACGACACGAACCCGCTGATCGTGCAGGGGCCGGGCGCCGGTCCGGCCGTGACCGCGGCGGGCGTGTTCGCCGACCTGCTGCGCGTCTGCGCCTACCTCGGGGCCAAGCTGTGAGCGGTACGCGCGCCAGCGCGACCGCGTTTGCGCCCGCCAGCGTCGGCAACGTGGCGGTCGGGTTCGACGTGCTCGGGCACGCGGTGGGCGCGCTCGGGGATCGCGTCAGGGCGACGCGGCGCGCCGAGCCGGGTGTGGTGATCCGCTCGATCACCGGCGTGGTGCGGGACCTGCCGCTCGCCGCGGAGAAGAACACCGCGGGCATGGCGGTGCTCACGATGCAGCGGGAGCTCGAATTGCCGTTCGGCTTCGAGCTCGACATCGAGAAGGGGATCCCGCTGGGATCGGGACTCGGCGGTTCGGCGGCCTCTGCCGTCGCGGCCGTGGTGGCCGCCGCCGCACTGGTGGACGAGCCGCTCGATCGGTTGCGGCTGCTCAAGTTCGCGATGAAGGGCGAGGCGGTGGCGAGCGGATCCGTACACGTGGATAACATCGCGCCCAGTCTCTTCGGAGGACTGGTCCTGACGGTTGGCATCGACAACCCGCACGTGAAGCAGATCCCCGTCCCGGACAGCGTGCGCTGCGTGATCGTGCATCCGCACATGGTGCTGGCGACACGAGAGGCCCGCGCCATCCTGAGGAAGACCGTCGAGCTGCCCGACTTCATCTGGCAGCAGGCCAACCTCGCCGGCTTCCTGGCCGGCTGCTATACGTCGGACCTGGCGCTGATGCGGGAGTCGCTGCTCGACGTCGTGATCGAGCCGCAGCGTCAGGCGCTCATTCCCGGATTCGTCGAGGTGAAGCAGGGCGCGCTCCGTGCCGGCGCGATCGGCTGTTCGATCTCCGGGGCCGGGCCTACGGTGTTCGCCTGGGCCGAGGAGGCCGATGCGGAAAGCGTGCGCTCGGAAATGGTTGCCGCCTTCCTCCGTCACGGGCTCGAGACCGACAGCTGGGTGTCCGACATCGGGCGTGAGGGCGCGAGGGTGGTGGACGACTGATGCGGTTCCTGAGCACGCGGGACGGTTCGCATTCCGTCGGCCTCGGCGCGGCTATTTCGCGCGGGCTGGCGCAGGACGGCGGCCTGTACGTGCCCGAGACGCTGCCGACACTCGATACGGCTGGACTGGCCGGGTGCGCGTCCCTCGCCGAACTCGCGACCCGCATGTTGCGGCCGTTCTCCGAGGGAGACGTCATGGCGGACGTCCTGCCGGCTGCTGCCGCGGATGCGTTCTCTTTTCCCGCACCGCTCGTCGAGGTTCGCGGCGCTGCGGGCCCCCTGTCCGTGCTCGAGCTATTCCACGGGCCGACGGCAGCCTTCAAGGACTTTGGCGCACGATTCCTCGCGGCATCCCTGGAACGTATCCCGCGCCCGGATCCGCGAAAACTCACGATCCTCGTGGCGACGTCGGGAGACACCGGCGGCGCGGTGGCCTCGGCGTTCTACGACCGGCCCTGGGTGGACGTCGTCGTGCTCTATCCGCGGGGCCTCGTGTCGCAGCGGCAGGAGAAGCAGCTCGCGTGCTGGGGGCGCAACGTCCGCACGCTGGCAGTGAATGGAACGTTCGACGACTGTCAGCGGATGGTGAAGGACGCGTTCCTGGACCCGGCACTCGCCCGGGACCTGCAGCTCTCTTCGGCGAACAGCATCAACGTCGGACGGTTGCTGCCGCAGATGGTCTACTACGCCAGCAGCAGTCTCGCGCTCTCGCGCGCGGACGGGCGGGCCCCGAACTACATCATTCCCACGGGAAACCTGGGCAACGCGCTCGCCTGCGTCTGGGCCCGCGAGCTCGGGTTTCCGATCGGGGAGATCGTGCTGGCGAGCAATGCGAACGTGACGGTGCCGGAATTCCTGAGGACGGGCGAATGGCGCCCGCGCGGGAGCGTGGCGACGCTCGCGTCCGCCATGGATGTCGGCAACCCGAGCAACGTGGAACGGCTGCGCTGGCTCTTTCCGGACTGGCAGGACCTGCGTAGCCGGCTGACCGCGCAGGCGGTGAGCGATGACGAGATACGCGACTCGATCCGGCGCGATCACGCCGAACTGGGCCGGACCTGGTGCCCGCACACCGCGACGGCCGCGTGCGTGTACCGCCGGTTAGATCGGGAGAGGACCCGCCGACGATGGGTGCTGGTGGCGACCGCCCACCCGGCGAAGTTCAACGACATCGTCGAGCCGCTGATTGGCACCACGGTACCGATTCCGTCGGCCCTCGCGGCCCTTCTTTCGCTGCCGTCGGTGCAGACGGTCGTCGAGCCGCGCCTCGACGACTTGCGGCGCGTTCTCATGGGGGTGTCATGAACATGATTCTGGGATTGCCAGCCTGGCTCTGGGTGCTGTTCGCCCTGGGGGCGATTGCGGTCGCGGCGTATTTCGTCCGTGAACTGATCCGGCAGCGTCGCGCGCGTCGCGCGATCGACAACGTGATCTCGTCGGTTGCGTTCGAGGAGCTGCGCAACGTTCTCATGCCGACTGGTACCGGCGAGCAGATTCACGTCAACTACCTGCTGCTCACGCAGCGCGGACTGCTGGTGATCGATCTCTTCGACGTCGAGGGCGTCATCTTCGCGGGCGAAAAGATGGAGCAGTGGTCGGTCTTCGGACCCAAGCGGCACTTCACGTTTACGAACCCGCTGCCGATGCTCTACGACCGTATGGCGGCGGTGCGACATCTGGCCGGCGAGGTTCCTGTCGAGGGACGTATCGTGTTCTCGATGCGCGGTGAATTTCCCAAGGGTCGACCGGACGTGGTACTGCGGCTCGATGCGCTGCAGGACGAATTTCCCGTCGTGGAGCGCATCCCCGGCGGTGCTGCTGCGGCATTCGCCCCGCTCTGGGAGCAGGTCACGAGGGCGGCCCAGCCGAATCCCCAGGTCGGGTAGGGGACATTCTCCTTTATCGAAGATACGGGCTGACGGGATAGGGGACATTCTCCTTTCTCGAAGATACGGGCTGTAGAAACAGGTGCTTGGCACCTGCCGGCCAATTCCCGAAAAAGGAGAATGTCCCCTATCTCTCGCCTATTTCCGGGCGGCGTGATCGGCGATCACCCGCGCCACGCAGGCGGTCAGGCGTTTTGCTGTCTCGACGTGCAGGAATTCGTTGGGCCCGTGCGCGTTTGATTGGGGGCCGAGCAGTCCGGTGACCAGGAACTGTGTCTGCGGGAACTTCTCCCCGAGCAAGCCCATGAACGGGATGCTGCCACCCGTGCCCATGTACATGGCGTCGCGCCCGAAGAACTCGCGTGACGCCGCGTGCATCGAGGCCTCGAGCCACGGCGCGACGGCAGGCGCGTTCCAGCCCCCCATGGAGGACTCCACTGTCGCCGTGACGCGCGCGCCGTAGGGCGGGTCCCGCTCCAGCGCGGCGCGCACTATGACGGCAGCCTGCTCGGGATCCATGGCCGGCGCCAGGCGGAACGACAGCGTGAGCGTCGTCTGCGGGCGCAGCGTGTTGCCCGCATCCCGGCAGGCCGGGATGCCGTCCGCACCGGTGATGCTGAGGGTCGGCCGCCAGGTGTTGTTCAGCACGAGTTCGTAGGGGTCGTTCGATATCGCCCGCATGCCGGGTGGGAACGGAAACTTCTCGAACACGGAATTGCCGAGCACATCGGCGGCAGCGCGAACCTGGGCCAGTCTGTCCGGCGGGATGGGCAGGTTCAATTCCTCGAGAAGGATCGCCCCGGAGTTCGCGTCCTCGACTCGGGCGAGCAGGTCGCGAATGACGCGGAAGCTCGACGGAACGATTCCGCTGGCCGTGCCGGAGTGGACGCCCTCGGTCAGCACGTCCACGCGCAGCGTCAGGATGAGATTGCCCCGCAGGGAGGTGGTGCACCAGAGCTGCTCGTAGTTGCCGCATTCGGCGTCGAGGCACACGACGAGCGTGGGCGAGCCGATGCGGTCGCCGAGCGCCTCGAGGTGATGCACGAGGTCCGGGCTGCCGCTTTCTTCGCTGGCCTCGATCAGGATCACGCAGCGGCCGTGCGGGATGCCCTGGTCGCGCAGTGCGCGGATCGCGGTGAGCGAGGCGAAAATCGCGTAGCCGTCGTCGGCGCCGCCGCGGCCGTAGAGCTTTCCGTCCCGCAGCACCGGCGTCCAGGGATCGAGTCCGCTGGACCAGCCGGTGAACTCCGGCTGCTTGTCCAGGTGCCCGTACATCAGGACGCAGTCTGCCGTCTGTCCCGGCACGTCGACGAGCAGCAGCGGCGTGCGGCCCGCGAGCTTCAGCAGCTCGACGCGCGCACCCTCGGGTGCGTTCGCCTCGGCCCAGCGACGCATGAGTTGCGCCGCGGCTTCCATGTGGCCGCGAGCTTCCCAGTCGGCATCGAAACACGGCGACTTGTTCGGGATGCGGATGTATTCCATGAGCGTCGGAACGATGGACTCGTCCCAGGCTGAATTGATCAGGGCTTGCGCTTTCGTGTTGTTCATATACTTATCTAAAACAGTGAGTTGCGTAATATATCTAAAGTAACAAAACGATTCGCTACGGGTGCCGTCAGGCCGGGAAGCCGAAGAAGTCGAGGGCATTTCGCGTTGTTGCTTCGGCGACGGTCGCTGTGGGCTCGCCCCGGCAGTCGGCTACCGTCTGCAGGATGTGCGGAAGGTAGCGGGGCTCGTTGCGTCGCGACTTCGGTCGCGGTTCGAGGTCGCGCGGCAGCAGGTATGGGGCGTCGGTTTCCAGCATCAGTCGGTCGAGCGGGATCTGCCTGACGATCTCGCGCAGGTGGTGGCCGCGGCGCTCATCGCAGATCCAGCCGGTGATGCCGATGGACAGGCCCAGCGACAGGTAGTCGCGGAGTTCGCGCTCGTCCCCCGTGAAGCAGTGCGCCACGCCTGCACGAAGTCGAGGCCGATAGTCGCGGAGGATCGCCATGAACGTGTCGTGCGCATCACGCTGGTGCAGGAACGCCGGCTTGCCCGTCTCGGCCGCGAGTTCCAGCTGGAGACGAAACACCCGCACCTGGTCCGCGTGTGGCGAGAAGTTGCGGAAGTAGTCGAGACCGCATTCACCGGCCGCCCCGACCTCCGGCGCCAGCATCAGGCGGCGCAGCTCCGCGACGTCGGCGTCGTGAAACTCCCGCGCATGGTGCGGGTGAATGCCTGCGGTCGCGCGGAACATCGCGGGCGCGGCCCGGGCTAGTTCGATGGCCGCGCGCGTGCTCGCGAGCGTGCTTCCAGTGATCACCATGTGGCCGACGCCCGCCGCGACCGCCGCGGCGATCACCTCGTCGCGGTCGCGGTCGAAGCTGTCGTGGGCGAGGTTGAGGCCGATGTCCGCCAGCGGCAGGGTCATGAAAGTGTCGCTGTGATAAGGTTCGAAAATTCGCGGCGCACGCTGGGCTCCGCGCCGTGGTGCGCATTCTAGCCACCCGCGCGCAGCCACGCTGCCCGTAACACTCTGGCAACGGGATCTTCGATGTCGCTGGACAAGACTGCCCTGGAGAGCCTGCGGCTCGACCGCGATTCGGACCCGGACCGGTACCGGGAGTCAGGTTCCGGTCGCAGGCGCTGGAAGCTCGCTGCCGTCGTTGCCGCGGTCCTGGCGGTGTTGATCGGCTGGCGGATGGTGAGCTCGCCCGTGCCGGTGCACACGACCGTGGTCGAGGCGCCGGCGGGCGCGTCCGACGGGGCGGTCCTGAATGCGTCCGGCTACGTCGTGGCCCGCCGGCTCGCGACGGTGAGTTCCAAGGTCACCGGTCGAATCGACGAGGTGCTCTTCGAGGAGGGCGCCAGTGTGCAGCCGGGCCAGGTGCTGGCACGGCTCGACCCTTCGACGTCGCGGGCGGAGTACGAGGTTGCGGCCCGGGGCCTCGAGGCGGCGCGCAGCGGTCTGCGCGAAATCGAGGTGAGGCTGGATGACGCGCGCCGCACGCTCGCGCGAAACACGACCCTGGTCGAGCGGAAGCTGGTCTCGCAGAGCGTGCTCGACGGCTCCGAGGCGGAGGTCGCAGCGCTCGAGGCACGCCTCGCGGCCGCGAATGCGGAGGTTGAAGTGGCCCGGAGCCGTGTTGCGCTCGCGCGGCAGGGACTCGACGACCTCGCGATCCGCGCGCCCTTCGCGGGCGTCGTGATCTCCAAGGATGCGCAGCCCGGTGAAACGGTCTCGCCGATGTCCGCTGGCGGCGGATTCACCCGCACCGGCATCGCCACGATCGTGGACATGGAGTCGCGCGAGATCGAGGTGGACGTGAACGAGGCCTACATCAACCGCGTGCACGACGGGCAGGAGGTGGCTGCCGTGCTGGATGCCTACCCCGACTGGACCATCCCCGGCCACGTCATCAGCATCGTGCCGACGGCGGACAGGCAGAAGGCGACGGTCCGCGTGCGCATCGCCTTTGACCAGCTCGATACGCGCATCCTGCCCGACATGGGCATCAAGGTCCGATTCCTCGAGGCGCCCGGCAAGGCGGCCGCGGCGCACCCCGTGGTGCCGGCGAAAGCGGTGGTGCGCGACGGCAAGGCTGCTTTCGTGTGGGTCGTGCGCGATGGGAAGGTGGAGAAGCGCGCGGTTGAACTCGGCAAGGAAACGTCGGACGGCTATCCGGCGCTGAAGGGCCTCGACGGCGGCGAGTCAGTGGTGATCGATCCTCCGCGCCGGCTGCGGGACGGCGCGTCCGTGGATCTCAAGGGCGCGTGAGCGTGGGCCGGCCGATCGTCCGCATCCGCGACCTCGTCAAGGAGTACCGGCGCGGGGCCGAGGTCGTGCGCGTGCTGGACGGCCTGTCGCTCGACATCGAGGCCGGCGACTTCGTGGCGCTCATGGGTCCGTCCGGCTCGGGCAAGTCGACCCTGCTCAACCTGATCGGCGGGATCGACCGGCCGAACGCCGGCGAACTCGAGGTCGAGGGCCTGCGCGTCGATCGTCTCGGCGACGCCGCCCTCGCACACTGGCGGGCCGACCACGTGGGCTTCGTGTTCCAGATGTACAACCTGCTGCCGGTGCTGAGCGCGGAACGCAACGTCGAACTGCCGCTGCTCCTCAAGGACCTTAGCCGCGAGCAGCGCGCCAGGCGGGTCGCGGCGGCACTCAGGCTCGTGGGCCTCTCCGACCGCGCCAAGCACCGGCCCCGCGAGCTCTCGGGAGGGCAGGAGCAGCGGGTCGGCATCGCGCGCGCGATCGTCACCGACCCGACACTGCTGCTCTGCGACGAGCCGACCGGGGACCTCGACCGCCGCTCCGGCGACGAGATCCTGAACCTCCTGCAGGCCCTGAATCGCGAGTACGGCAAGACTGTCATCATGGTCACGCACGACCCGCACGCGGCGGAGCGCGCGCACCGCATCGTGCACCTCGACAAGGGCCTGCTGCGCGAGGACACGGCATGATCGGCAAGTACCTGCCGCTGCTCTCCGCCAGCCTGCGCCGCAAGAAGCTGAGAACCTTCTTCACGATCGCCTCGATCGTGATCGCGTTCCTGCTGTTCGGCCTTGCCGAGTCCATGCGCCATGCGCTCGAGGCCGGGGTCAACATCGCGGGCGCGGACCGGCTGCTCACCATGCACAAGGTGTCGTTCACGCAACTGCTTCCCGCCAGCTACGAGAACCGGATCCGAGGAATCGCGGGCGTGGTGGACGTCACGCCGCAGACCTGGTTCGGGGCGTGGTTCAAGGACGAGCGTAACCAGATCCCGGCGTTTCCGGTCGTGCCCGAGCCGTTCCTGAGGATGTACCCCGAGTACTCGATGCCCGAGGACCAGAAGCAGGCCTGGCTCTCGGACCGCTCCGGCATCCTGGTCGGACGGGCGCTGGCGGACGCCTATGGCTGGAAGGTCGGTGACGTGGTGCCGCTGCACTCGGCGATCTGGCGCAAGCAGGACGGCACCTTCGTCTGGGACGTCACGGTGCGGGCGATCTACGACGCGCCGCAGGGCGGCGACACGCGCAACCTGGCGCTGCACCAGGACTATTTCGAGGAGGCAAAGGCTTTCGGCAAGGGCCTCGTGGGCTGGTATCTCGTCAAGGTCCGGGACCCGAACCTCGCGCGATCCGTCTCGCGCCAGATCGACCAGGTGTTCGCCAACTCGCCAGCCGAGACCAAGACGTCCTCGGAGCGCGCAATGGCGCAGTCCTTCGTGAACCAGGTCGGCAACGTCGGCAAGATCCTGCGCGCGATCGTCACCGCGGTGTTCTTCACGATGCTGCTCGTGACCGCCAACACCATGGCGCAGTCCGTGCGCGAGCGCACGAGCGAGATCGGTGTACTGAAAACGCTCGGCTTCACCAACACGGGTGTGCTCGGCATGGTGCTCGTCGAGTCGGTCCTGGTGACCGTGATCGGCGGCGTTCTGGGTCTTGCGGCCGCCTGGTGGCTGGGCGTGCAGTTCGAGCCCGTCTTCCGGCAGTACCTTCCGGGTTTCCACCTGCCGTGGGAGGCGATCCTCGCGGGCTCGATCTACATGACAGCGCTCGGTCTCGCGGCGGGTGCCGTTCCTGCGGCGCAGGCCATGCGGCTTCGGATCGTGGAGGCGCTGCGGCGCGACTGAAATGGCGATCAGTTCCTGGATCAACCAGCTTGCGGCGATCACCGCGATGAACCTGCGCAACCTTCCGCAGCGGCTCGGGACGTCGCTGGTCGCGGTCGTGGGCATCGGTGGCGTGGTCGCCGTGCTGGTCTCGCTGCTGTCGATGGGCCAGGGGTTCCGTGCGGCGCTCGATCTTGCGGGCAGCGACGAGGTGGCGATCGTGTTGCGTGGCGGGTCGGGCGACGAACTCTCGAGTTACTTCGACCGTGACCAGGTCGCGGTGATCGTGTCCGCGCCGGGAATCCTGCGCGACGCCCACGGGCCGGTCGCCTCGCCGGAGTTCTACACCATCGTCGACCTGCCGATGCGCAGCACCGGAACGGCCGCCAATGTGCCGTTCCGCGGCGTGACCAGCCGCGCCGTCGACGTTCGCAGCGGATTCCGCGTCACGGCCGGGCGCATGTTCGAGCGGGGCAAGGACGAGGTCATCGTCGGCCGGGGGGCGTTCTCGGAGTTCGGCAACGTGGATCTCGGTCGCAAGGTCACCTGGGGCTCGCACGAGTGGCGCGTGGTCGGCGTGTTCGAGGCGGGCCGCAGCGTGTCGGAATCCGAGGTCTGGACCGACCTGACCGTGTTGCAGGGCGTGTATCGCCGCGGAAATTCCATCCAGGTCGTGCGGGCGCGGCTCACCTCGCCGGCGGCGCTCGAGACGCTCAAGGTCGCGCTCGCCGGCGACCCGCGCCTCAATGCCGCGGCGCGTGCGGAGCGGGAGTTCTATGCCGACCAGTCGCGCATCCTGGTCACGCTCATCAACTACGTCGGCACGGCGATCGCGCTCCTGATGGGAGTGGGCGCGGTGTTCGCGGCATTGAACACGATGTACTCCTCCGTGTCGTCCCGCACGCGCGAGATCGCCACGCTGCGCGCGCTCGGGTTCGGCGCCACGCCGGTGGTGGCGTCCGTGCTGCTCGAGGCGGCCCTGCTGGGCCTGCTGGGCGGTGTGGCCGGCGGCGCGCTCGCGTACTTCGGGCTGAACGGCTACCAGGCATCGACGCTCAACTGGGCGAGCTTCAGCCAGATCGCGTTCGCCTTCACGGTGACGCCGAGGCTGCTGATCACGGGCCTCGTGTACGCGCTGATGCTCGGGCTGGTCGGAGGGTTGCTGCCGGGCCTGAGGGCCGCGCGCCTGCCCGTGACCGTGGGCCTCCGTGAGCTCTAGGGGCATGGGCATGTCCGGACGTGGCAATCGTCCGCGGCGGGAGGAGGACGATCCCCTTCAGCTCGCCCTGTGGCCGGCGCGCGGCGCGTTGCCCGGGTGGCACGTACGGATCAGCCGACGTGCAAGGCGGCTGTCCATGCGGGTGACTCCCGGCGGGCGCGTGGAGGTCGTGGTGCCGCCGGGTGTCGGCATCCCGGCGGTCGAACGGTTTGTCGCGCAGCACCGGGAGTGGGCGGAGCGACGCCTGCGCGAACTTGCGCTGCACGCGCCGCAAGCCGCCGACCGACGGCCATCGCGGGTTGAACTCACGCTGGCGGGGAAGTGCTGGGCTGTGGAGTACTCACGATCGTCCCGGTCCTCGGTGACGGACGGCGGGGAAGGCGTACTGCGGGTCAGGACGCCCCAGGATACCGACGCACAGATTGGCGGTGCATTGCTTCGCTGGCTGTCCCGCGAGGCCGAGGGGCACCTGCGGGTCCGACTCGATGCCGTCGCGGCGGAATCCGGCCTCGATTACACGCGGCTGATCCTGCGGCGCCAGCGCACGCGCTGGGGAAGCTGCTCCAGGTCCGGCACGGTGAGCCTGAACGTCTGCCTGGCGTTCCAGCGGCCGGAGGTGGTGCGCTACCTGATGATCCACGAGATCTGCCACCGCCGGCACATGAACCATTCGGCGGCTTACTGGCGGCTGGTTGAATCCATCGAGCCGGACTGGCGTGCGTTGGACAAGGAACTGCTCAAGGGTTGGCGCAACGTCCCGGGCTGGGTCTTCCCGTAGCAGCCCGCCTGCCGGGCGACGCCCGCGCAGTGCGCATGCCGGTGCGCCACCTGCGCCGAAACGGCGCCTCGATGTGTAAGATAGCGCGCCCGGTCCAGCCCAGGGACCCGAACAGCCCGGATGCGACAGCCGCGATGAACGAACGCCTGCACAACATCAACGTCCTCTCGAGCGAGATCCTGCCGACGCCGGAGGAGATCAAGCGCTCGCTGCCGCTGCCGGCTGCGTCGGAGGAATTCGTATACCGCAGCCGCAGTGCCCTGCAGCGGATTCTCGACCGCGAGGACCCGAGGGTATTCGTGGTCATGGGACCGTGTTCGATCCACGACACGGCCGCGGCGCGCGAGTACGCGATGCGCCTGCGCGGCCTCGCCGAGCGGGTCGAGGGCACGATGCAGCTCCTCATGCGCGTGTACTTCGAGAAGCCGCGGACGACGGTCGGCTGGAAGGGCTTGATCAACGACCCCGACATGGACGACTCGTTCCACATCGAGAAGGGCATCTGCCAGGCGCGCGAGCTGCTCCTGTTCCTTGCCGCCCAGGGCGTTCCAGCGGCAACCGAAGCGCTCGACCCGATCATGCCGCAGTACCTGTCGGAACTCGTGTCGTGGACGGCCATCGGCGCCCGTACCACGGAGTCCCAGACGCACCGTGAGATGGCGAGCGGGCTGTCCACTCCGGTCGGCTTCAAGAACGGGACCGATGGTTCGCTCGCGGTGGCGGTGAATGCGCTGCAGTCGGCGCGGCACCCCCATCACTTCCTCGGCATCACCCAGCAGGGACAGTCCGCCGTGTTCCGCACGCGGGGAAACCGCTACGGCCACATCGTGCTCCGCGGCGGCGGCGGGCGCTCGAACTACGATTCGGTGAACATCGCGCTCTGCGAGCGGGAACTCGAGAAGGCGGGCCTGCCCGCGAACATCGTCGTCGACTGCAGTCACGGGAATTCCGCCAAGGACCCGGGCCTGCAGCCGCTGGTGGCCGAAAACCTCGTCAACCAGATCCTTGAGGGCAATACCTCGATCGTCGGGCTGATGCTCGAGAGCAACTTGCACTGGGGAAGCCAGCCGATCCCGGCGAATCGCAGCGAGCTGCAGTACGGCGTGTCGGTCACGGATGCCTGCATCGACTGGGAGACCACCGAAGGGCTCCTGCAGTCGCTGGACGCGCGGCTGCGCCTGGCGCCGAGGTTCGCCCGGGGGACGGCCGCCGCCTGATCGCGCCCGTGGCATCCCTCATGGCGGCCTGCTGCGCGAGGCCGGGGCAGGGGCGCCGGTCGGCTGCTAATATCAGGCCCCAGTTCTACGGATCCGGGAGGACCAGACAATGACGATCAAAGTTGGCGACAAGATGCCCGCGGGCGTATTCACGTACCCCGGCCCGGATGGGCCGCAGAAGATGACGGCCGACCAGCTCTTTGTCGGCAAAAAGGTCGTGCTGTTCTCGGTGCCGGGCGCATTCACCCCCACCTGCGACGCGAGGCATCTGCCGGGCTTCGTCCAGCACGCGGCGGACTTCAAGGCGAAGGGCGTGGACACGGTGGCGTGCATGGCCGTGAACGACGTGTTCGTGATGAAGGCCTGGGGCAAGGCCTCGGCGGTCGAAGACACGGTGCTGATGCTTGCCGACGGCAACGGCGACTACGCCAAGGCGCTGGGCCTCGAATTCGACGCGTCCGGATTCGGCATGGGCGTGCGAGGCAAGCGCTTCGCTATCGTTGCAAACGATGGTGTGGTGACCGGCCTCTTCGTCGAGGGCCCGGGCGAGTTCAAGGTCTCGAGCGCCGAGCACGTCCTCGGCCAGCTCTGACAGCGCGCCCTGCCGCGCGGGTAACGTCCACAAACGACGAGGGCCGCAGATGCGGCCCTCGTTTTTCTTGCCCCGATGGGCGCCGTGGACGCCGGCGTCTTTCGCCGACGACGACCCGGCCATCCCTGGGCCTGTCAGCCCAGCTGCTTTTCGAGCTCCGGCACGATCGAGAACAGGTCGCCCACCAGGCCGATGTCGGCGGCCTCGAAGATCGGCGCCTCGCCGTCCTTGTTGATGGCGACGATGGTGCGCGCGTCCTTGATGCCAGTCATGTGCTGGATCGCGCCCGAGATCCCGACGCCGATGTACAGCTCCGGCGCGATGATCTTGCCGGTCTGTCCAATCTGCAGGTCGTTCTGGATGTAACCCGCGTCGACTGCGGCGCGCGAGGCGCCCACCGCGGCGCCGAGCTTGTCGGCCAGGCTGAAGATCAGCTTGAAGCCGTCGGCGCTGCCGAGGGCCCGTCCGCCCGCGACGACTCGAGAGGCGGACTGCAGGTCCGGCCGGCCGGTCGAGGCGCCGGAGCGCGAGACGAAGCGGGTGTGCGTGGGGAGCGCGACACCCGGATCCACCTTGGTGATCGCCGCGCTGCCGCCCGTCGCCGCGGCCTCGAACGAGGCCACCCGAACGGTCGCGACGACCTTGTCGCCGGCGGGCACGTCCAGCGTGAGCACGGCGTTGCCGGCGTACACGGGGCGCTTGAAGCGGTGGGGACCCTCAACCGACATTACGTCACTCACCTGCCCGACGCCGAGCAGCGCTGCGACGCGCGGCATCAGGTCCTTGCCGAAGGTGGTCGACGGGCCGAAAACATGCGTGTAGTCCGCGGCAAGCTTCGCGACCTGGGGCGCGAGCACTGCCGCGAGACCTTCGGCATTGGCCGGGTTGTCGGCGGCGAGCACCTTGCCGACGCCGGTGATGGCCGCCGCCTGGGCCGCGACGGCCGAGGAGTCGGTGGCCAGGACCAGCACGTCGATCGCGGCGCCCGGGATCTTCGCGGCGCAGCTCACGCACTTGAGGGTGCTTGGATTGAGCCTGGCGCCGTCGTGTTCTGCAATGACAAGTATCTTGCTCATTACACCAACCCCTTCTTCTTGAGCGCGTCGACGAGTTCCGCGACGTCCTTGACCATCACGCCTTTCTGCCGCTGCGGCGGCGGCTCGACCTTCACCGTTGTGAAGGCCGGGGTGTCGCCCACGCCGAAGTCCGCGAGGGCGAGCGTGTCGAGCGGCTTTTTCTTCGCCTTCATGATGTCGGGCAGTTTCACGTAGCGCGGCTCGTTCAGCCGCAGGTCGACGCTCAGCACTGCGGGCAGGTCGATCTCGAGAACCTCGAGGCCGGTGTCGACTTCACGCGTGACCGTCGCCCTGCCGTCGGCGATCTCGACCTTCGAGCAGGACACCGCCTGCGGCCGGTCCCAGATGCCGGCGAGCATCTGCGCCGTCTGGCCGTTGTCGTCGTCGATGGCCTGCTTGCCGACCAGCACGAGGAATGGTTGTTCCTTCTCGATCAGCTTGTGGAAGATCCGCGCGACCGACAGGGGCCCGACCACCGCATCCGCCTGCACCAGCACGGCGCGGTCGGCGCCCATCGCGAGCGCCGTGCGCAGCTGCTGCTGGGTGTCCGCCGGCCCGATGCTGACCGCGAGCACCTCGTCGGCCAGGCCGCGTTCCTTGATGCGCAGCGCTTCCTCGAGGGCAATCTCGTCGAAGGGGTTGAGGCTCATCTTGACCCCTTCGGTGATCACGCCGGAATTGTCCGGCTTGACGCGGATGCGGACGTTGTAGTCCACCACGCGTTTCACGCCAACCATGATTCTGCGCACGCGCCTGACTCCTCTTGCCGTTTAGTCGACCGAATCTACCTTGCGTTGCAGCAACTTACCAGCCTCGGGAACTACCGGGGTCACCGAAGCCGGCGCGAGCTTCGACGTGTTTCCTGGCGGTGCAACGGATGGGTTTCTCAGGACCTCCAGCCGCGCTTTTCGTCGAGCTGGCGGGTGAGATTCAGGAGCCGCTTGTAGCTCTCGTACCGACGTGAGTCGATTTCACCACTTTCGACGGCGAGGCGTACGGCGCACTGTGGTTCCCGGCTGTGGATGCAGTCCTGGAACCGGCACCCGTCCGCCCGCGCCAGGACCTCGGGGAAACCGCGCTGCACGTCCTTGAGCGGCACGACCGGCGGCGCGTAGTCGCGCACGCCGGGGGAGTCCGCGAGTTCGCCCCAGGGCAACCGGACGATTGCCGAGGACACGGTTGTGTGGCGGCCCTCGCTCGAGCGCTCCGACAGGCGCCCGATCGCGCGAACCGCGTCTCCGGCCAATGCGTTCAGGACCGAAGACTTGCCGACGCCCGACTGTCCGGCGAGCAGCGTCCGCTTGCCGCGCAAGGCGTCGATGAGCCCGTCCAGCCCGCCGCCGGTGCGAGCCGAAACGAAGCATACGGGGAAGTCGAGCGCGCGCAGGGGCTCGACAAATGCCAGGTTGCCGGCATCGGCGGGGAGGTCGGTCTTGTTGACGATGAGCAGTGGCGAAATGCCGGCATAGCAGGCGCCCGCGACGTACCGATCGACGATGAACGGGTCGCAGGCGGGCAGGGCGGCCACGACGATCCCGAGCTGGTCGAGGTTCGCGGCGATGGACTCCTCGAGGCCGCGGCTGTCGCTGCGGCTCAGGAGATTTCGCCTCGGCAGGCGCTCGACGACGGTCCAGTCGTCGGAACCCTCGTGCCACTCGACGCGTACTTCGTCACCCGCGACGACGTCGAGCTTCCGGCCGCGCAGCTTGCAGGGCGTGGCCTGGCCACCCTGCAGTTCAACGACGACCCGCCGCCCGTAGGACTCGACGACGCATCCGGTGTCCTTGCGAACGCTCACGACGTGGCGGCAGCGGAGGCCGTCGCGGTCCGCTGTGAATTCAGGCGCGCGATGCGAGTGGCCGGCGGCGGATGGGAATCGTAGAAGGCCGAGTGGATCGGGTCCGGCGTGAGCGTGCTGGCATTGTCCCTGTAAAGCGCAACCAGGGCTTCCGCGAGGGCGGCGCCGTCACTGTGGCTGGCGGCGAACGCGTCGGCCTGGAATTCATGCCGCCTCGACCACGCCGCCGCGGCCGGCGTCAGGAGCCAGGTGAAGGTCGGGCCTACGAGGACGAAGAGAACCAGCGCCGCGGCGTCGCTGCCTGAGGGTACGCCGAGGGCGGAGTAGAACCATGCCTGCCTCGCGAGCCACCCGAGCAGCGCAAATCCGGCGAGGCTCGCGAGCACGCCGACGGCGATTCGCTGCGGCACGTGCCGCAGTCGGAAATGGGCGAGTTCATGCGCCAGCACCGACTCGATCTGTTGGGGCGCAAGGCGCGAAAGCAGGGTGTCGAAGAACACGATCCGCTTCTCCCGGCCCAGGCCGGTGAAATACGCGTTGCCGTGCGAGGTGCGGCGCGATCCGTCCATGACGAAGACGCCCTTGGCGTGAAAGCCGCAGCGCTGCAGCAGCAGGTCGATGCGCGAGCGCAGGGCCTGGTCCTCGAGCGGAGTGAACCTGTTGAACACCGGCGCAATGAAGCGTGGCCATGCCCAGGTGAGCAGGAGCGTGAAGACGGTCCAGGCGAGCCAGCCCGCAATCCACCATGACCCGCCGAGGGCTGACATGATCCAGAGGATGCCAGCAGTGATGCCCCCTCCCAGGACCAGGCCCAGCGCCCATCCTTTTGCAAGGTCGGCGGCATAAACGCCGGGGGTCGAGCGGTTGAACCCGAATCGCTGCTCGAGCGAGAACGTGCGGTAGATTCCGAAGGGCAGGGACAGCAGTGCGACGATAGCGAAGACGCTCACCACGAGGAGCGTTCCTGCGAGCAGCGGCGGGACGTTCAGTACCCCCACCAGCGCCCCGATTCGCGCGATGCCGGCGCCCAGGGTCAGCCACAGGACGACGGTGGCGTCGAACAGCACCTCAAGCATGCCGAGGCGCTGCTTGGCGACAGTATAGTCGGCCGCCTTCGAGTGTTCCTGCGACGTGACCGAGCCCGCAAACTCCTCTGGTACCGCCGCGCGCCGCGCGGCGACGAACGCGATCTGGCGTCGAGCCAACCACAGCTGGACCGCGACGTGTGCCGCGAGGGAAGCCAGGAATATGTACGTGAGTGGGTGCATTGGATACCGGCAGGGCGGGGCGCAGCTTAACTTTTGCTAGAATCCGCCTCAATCAAGCGCCCGGCGGCGCGACGGTGGCTCAAGAGTGGCGTTCGAGGATAACCTCGTCTGGATCGACCTCGAGATGACGGGCCTCGACACGGCCCGCGACTACATCATCGAGATCGCCACTATCGTGACTGATTCCCAGCTGAATGTCGTCGCTGAGGGACCCGCAATTGCAGTGCACCAGCCCGACCACGTGCTCGACCGAATGGACGACTGGAACCGAACGACGCACGGTGCTTCCGGCCTCATCGCGCGCGTGCGCGCGAGCAGGTGCAGCGCGGCCGAGGCCGAGGCTCTGACGCTCGAGTTCCTGGCCGGCCACGCTCTCAGCGGCGCCTCGCCGATGTGCGGCAACAGCATCTGCCAGGACCGCAGGTTCCTCGCGCGGGAGATGCCAGCGCTCGAGCGGTTCTTTCACTACCGGAACCTCGACGTGAGTACCCTCAAGGAACTGGCACGCCGATGGGCGCCGGATGTACTCGCCGGAGTACAGAAGTCGTCCACGCATTCGGCGCTGGACGATGTTCGGGAATCGATTGCGGAGTTGGCGCATTATCGGAAGGCAATTTTCGGCATCGGTTGAGTGCGAAGGAACCGATTTGGGCTGCCACCAGCTATAGCTCTTTCTCTAGAGTGACCCGAGGCATCGCATGAATGATGGTATCCAGACTCGGATGCTTGGCTCCCTGTATGCGTGCCTCATTCCGATTGCTCGAGTCTTGTTGCGGTATGGTGTGACGTACCGACAGTTCGCCGAGATTGGAAAGGCGGCATTCGTGCGCGAGGCCTTTTCCGAAGTTGACGAGCGTGGCCGGCGAGCAAATGGGTCTAGGGTTTCGGTCAGGACCGGCTTGTCGCGCAAAGAAGTCAGGCGGCTGCGCGACAAGGTGCTGAAGGTGTCTGGCGGTGTTGAGAGGAGCCACGCTGATCATTCGGGTCCTCCTGCTCGGGTACTGCACGCGTGGCACAGTGACCCTAGATTCTTGGACGCGGAAGGTCTGCCGCTTCCGCTCCGTTTCGACGAGTCAGGGTCTAGTTTCTCGGCGTTGGTTCGAGCTGTGGCCGGGGATGTCCCACCTGGCGCGGTGCGTGCGGAGCTGAAAAGGGCGATGGCAATCGCCGAGACTTCCGATGGGCGGGTGGTTCCGACCAAGCGGTATTATGTACCTGGAAACGTCGACGAGAAGGCCATTACGGTCATGTCTGGGATGCTGTTTCCGCTGGCAGCCGGTATTGATCATAATTCCAAGCCTGGCCGAATTGGCGACGGGTTTATTCAGCGTTTTGCGTACTCAGACGGCCTACCAACTGAATCCGTGCCTGCGTTTAGAGCGTGGTCGCGCAAAGAAGCGACAATGTTTATTGAAGCGATCGACGACTGGCTTGCGGCCAATGAGGTGCATGGTGAGGCGTCAAGCCGGAGCAGCGGTAGGCCGCCGCGAATCGCCGGTATTGGGGTCTATTACTACGAGGGCCCGGTAGCCGAAGACGTCATTAGCGACTAAGGCGACTGCTAAAGTATCGCTTTAGAAAGGTACCGATCGCATTTGCCTTCGACGAATAGAAAGCCCGCGGTTTCATGGAAACCGCGGGCTTATTCGTCTAAACGACTGAAAAGAGTCGAGCGACTTACCTGTCTCGAAGTACCAGCCGGTTTGCAAGTACCGCCTGGCCCGCCTGGGGCTGAGTTCCAATGACAGTCACGACATCGCCGACTGTCAGGGTGACGTGCGCAGTCGACAGCAGGTTGCTGTAATCGACTGTCACCGATCCAACAACAGCCTTCCCGGTGCTGCTATTGACCGATATCACGCGGTCGGTAAGCACGACTTTCGAAATGCCAGGGACGTATTGACCCGGAACGACGCGCGCGGTAGCTCCTCCCAACCTTCCTCGCGAATCGACTCTGGCGACGACCGCGAGTTCCACAGTGTTTCCGGCTGCTACAGCTTGGCTGACGTAGGTCATCAGGCCACTGGACGAAGGGATGCTTATCTGATGCCCAAGAATCGCCAACGATCCGGCTGACTGGGAGACCTTCTCAGCGGGGCCAGATAGAGCTAGGAATGCTCCATTCGAGTGTTGTCCCGTACCGATGATGGCGTCAGCACCGGTACCGATGATGGCATCGGCGCCCGTGCCAATGATGGCGTTGCCCTTGGCAGGCTTGCTGTTGCCGGTACCGATGATGGCGTCAGCACCGGTGCCGATGAT
>Ga0209253_10001722_pt1 | contig 19281 bp, 15 predicted proteins | sample FrelakmetBRP12BR_FD_187145 | JGI IMG/M metagenome (GOLD analysis project Ga0209253, IMG submission 187145) | Freshwater lake sediment microbial communities from the University of Notre Dame, USA, for methane emissions studies - BRP12 BR (SPAdes)... | ecosystem: Environmental > Aquatic >... | reverse complement strand
TTAACGAGGAGGGGATTCCCACCGGTTGCGAAGGGGATGTGAACTCCACGCTTGGCATGCTGATCTTGAGCATGCTTACAGACATGCCCGTTCACTTTGGCGAGATGCTCGCTTTCGACATCCCACACAATGCCCTGGTCACCTCCCACTGCGGGTGTGGTTCGCCTTCGCTGGAAGATAAGGGAGGTTACAACCTTCAGCCCGTCAGGTTGGCGAATAATGGCGTATGCATCCGTTATGCTGCCAGGCCAGGACCCATCACCTATGTTAACCTGGTTGGTCGTAAAGGCAATTACAGGCTGTGTGCCATCGAAGGTGAAGCCGTGCCGACCGAGATGGTCTTCGAGGGCAATCCATTGCGTTTCGAATTGAAGTCACCCCTTAAAAAGGTCTGGGAGTCTGTCGAAGAACACGGGTTTGGGCATCACTGGATGTCTGCCTATGGGCATGTAACGCCTGTTTTGGTTGAATTTTGTAAGTTAATTGGCATATTGGGCGTATTCCCTGACCTGGAGGCTTAAGGATAATTACAACGATGAATTCCCGCCAACGCTTCCTAGCCGCCATAAATCGGCAACCCGTGGACCGAGTTCCATTCTATTTGCGCTTGTGGTCCATGCATGATGGACCGGACAACATTCCCTTTTTCTGGAAGGACCAGGTTGTTCGGGCAGAGAACCTGTTGAAACTAGGCGTGGATGACACCCTGCTGTTGCAGCCTCCGATGGGATACACCGAGGAATATCATGCCGACGAAGCGCGAGGGATAATTTCAACAATCACCCCCTTGCCTCCCGAAGCTGAAGGCGATAAACCACGTCTCAATAAGGTCTATGAAACCCCGGATGGTCCTTTGAGCATAACCGTGAAGATCAGCAAGGATTGGATCCACGGTGATGACATCATGCTGTTCAGCGATTACAATCTGCCGAGGCAGACCGAATCGATTATCAAGGATATTGATGATGTCAGGCGACTGCGCCACCTGTTGGCAAAACCTACCCACGACCAATTGGAGGAATTCCACCTTCGCGCAAGTATGCTTCACCAGCACGCCAGCAGGTTGGGTGTCGCGATCGATGGGGGTTGGTCTGCTCTTGGAGATTCAGCGGTTTGGTTGTGCGGGATCAATAATATCCATCACTGGCAAATGCGCCAGCCTGAGTTATTGGATGCGTTATTCGATGTGCTCCTGGAGTGGGAAATGATGCGTACCGACCTGGTGCTGCAGGAAGGTATTGATGACATGGTGCATATGGCATGGTATGAGGGCACTACCTTCTGGACCCCCAAGAACTTTCGCCGATTCATCAAGCCGCGCCTTGCTGAACTGATCAACCACTGCCATCAAGCCGGGGTGCCATTCCGATATATAATCACCAAGGATTGGAAACCAATTCAAGACGACCTGCTAGAAGTAGGTGTTGACTGCATCACAGGAATTGATCCAGTTCAGGATAAAATTGACTTGAAAGAAGTAAAAACTCAAATTGGTGACAAGGTATGCTTGATGGGCGGGATGAATGCGGCCGTGACATTGACCCAATGGGACGAGGTGCGCATCCGTAACGCCGTTGATCAAGCCATTGAGATTATGTCACCTGGCAACGGATTTATATTGTTCCCCGTGGACAATATCTTTTGTGAGCTTCCCTGGGAACGGGTGGAGCTACTGATTGATCAGTATAAAAAGCATTGGTAGAAATATAACAAAGAGGAGGTGCCACGAAGGGAAAAACCATTAACCGATTGGTATGAGTAATTCAGATTAGTTCACATCCTGTTCAATTCTGGTAAGGAGGAAGTAATGAATAAATTTAAGATTTTTGCTCTATTTGCAGTTTTCACCATGATTTTAGCTGCCTGTGCTAGCCCGGCTACTGAGACAACAGCCCCGGTCGAACCTGTCGCCACGGAACCACCTGCTGCAGTCGCAGAGCCTGTTGTCGTTGCTGTTTGGAGTGGTCCGGAGCACGACAACCTGGTTAAGGTCGCTGAAGAATACACCAAAAAGACAGGTAAAGAGGTGATTGTTGAGGAAGTTGCCCGTGAAGCGTATTTCGACAAGCTCAATACCGTCGTCGCTAACTGTGGAAAAGACTATGATGCTTTCTACGCCATGTCCGACTACATCCCTGCCTACGTTGCCGCCGATGGGCTTAAGGACCTGAACACGTTCTTTGAAGATCCAGCCGTGGTCAGCTCAGACTTCACCCTGGATGATTATGGCAAGGCAACTGAATTCTTCAGTTTTGACGGCAAACTATACGTCCTGCCATCCGAGGGTGATACTGCCTGGTTATGGTACCGCAAGGACCTGTTTGAAAAAGCCGGTCTCACCCCACCTGAAACCTGGGATGAGTTCCTGGCTGCTGCTCAGGCGCTTAATGATCCAGACAATGGCCTGAATGGGGCTGTGATCGGGGCTAAGCCGGATGAAGCCTGGTGGGATTTTATGTATTATATCTTCGGCATGGGTGGCGAGCTGCTCAACCCGGATAATACCGTGGCAATTAATGACCCGGCTGGCGTGGCTGCGCTGACCTTCTATGCCAACCTGCTCAAGGAAGGTCTTGTTCCACCAGATGTATCTACCTATGGATACGTTGAGATCCTCGAGGCTCTCTCGACCGGAAAAGCTGCCATGGGTATCGAGTGGATGGCAGCCGCACAGGACCTGCTGAGCTGCGAGAAGAGCCTATGCGATGAAAATGGCGAGCCACTCCTGGGTTATACTCTTACACCTGGTATCAAGCAGTCCGATGGATCAATCCTACGACATACCGGTGGTTCCCAGTGGGGCTGGGCGATCCCAGCCTGTTCTGAGAATCAGTTAGAAGCCTATAAGTTCATTGAATGGCTGACCAGCCCGGAAGGCGCAAAGCTGTGGGCATTGAATGGTGGTATCCCTGGAAATATCCGGGCGCTCAACGATCCGGAAGTGACTGCCCAGATCCCTCAGTTCAAGCTGCTGGCTGAAGTCATGCCCTACCGCTCGATCTTCCCCACCCTTACGGTATCTCCTGAGATGCTGCCAGTGGTCAATGAAGGTATTGTTGCGGCAGTGACTGGCACCGAGGACCCCCAGGCTGCTGCAGATGAAATGGCTGCCAAGCTGGTTGAGATCCTCAAGAGTGGAGGCTACATCGAGTAGTTTATTGTCCTCGCCTGCTTTATAAGGAAATTGTTAGAGCACAATCCCGTAGGGGCACGCTATTATACATCCCAAAGGATCTGTTATCTTTGAGGAGAATCGTGCCCCTACGACCAATCCTTATCGTTAATTTTATTCGAATGATGCATCTTTGACGAAAATGACCCAGTTAATCCACTCGAAACCACTGCATCGTTTTTACCGGCGATTCGAACCGGCGTTTTACATTGCTCCAGCTTTTATTGTCTTAGCGATCGTTCTTTTATATCCTCTTGGGTATTCCTTGTGGCTCAGTGTCCACCAATGGATGCTGCGTTCCTTCCGCCAGGGTGTGCCTTTCATCGGTTTCAAAAACTATATTGATCTATTTTCCAATCCAGACTTTTTAAACTCGATCAAGATTACCTTCACCTTTGTTATTATTGCGGTAAGCATCGAATTCATCCTGGGGATGCTGCTGGCATTGCTGCTGAACCAGGAGGTACGAGGCAAGGGACTGTTTCGCGCCATGATCCTGCTGCCGATGATGTGTACGAACGTCGTGATCGGCTTGATGTGGCGTTTGCTACTAAATTACCAATATGGGCTGGTGAACTACTATCTCGGAAGGTTGGATATCTTGCCGGTTGAATGGCTCAGCTCACCGAAAGTGGCCATGGCGAGCGTGATCATCGTGGATGTATGGAACACGACCTCCTTCGTCGCCTTGATGCTCCTGGCTGGTCTCCAGTCACTCCCGGATGAGCCGTTCGAAGCAGCCAGGATCGATGGCGCTTCAGGATTGCAGTCATTTTACTATCTGACCCTACCCTTATTAAGGCCGGTCATTTTGGTTGCCCTGCTCTGGCGCTTCATCGATACATTCCGGATCTTTGATGTGATCTACCTGCTCACCTCAGGTGGTCCAGCACGCGTAACGGAAACTGTCAGCATTTATGTCTATCGCTACGGTTTCCAATCTTTCAACCTGGGGCTTGCCGCTGCCGCCTCCTTTATCATGCTGTTGATCATGTTGATTATTGCTGGCCTGATTGCCCGCGCCATCCAGAAGCAGGAGTGATGCTTGATGAAATTAGAAAAATACTTCACCGTGAAAAAACTCAGCTTGCTGGTAGTTTATATCCTTGTGATCCTGACAGTGATGCTGTCGATCGCCCCAATCATCTATCTGGTGCTCACATCATTTAAGGAGCCCGAGCTGACCTTCGCTATTCCACCGGTCTGGACCTTTAAACCCACACTCCAAAACTATAATGAGGTCTTGGGTTCTACTAATTTTGGTAAATACTTCCTGAACAGCATCGTTGTCGCGCTGACCGCAACCGGGATTGCTCTGATGCTTGGGACTTTTGCCGCCTATGGGTTTTCACGCTTCCGTTTCCGTGGTCATTTTTGGCTGAAGATGAGCTCGCTCGTTCCCCAAATGCTTCCACCGATCGCCATCGTAGTGCCACTGTACGTCTTATTCAGCCGGCTGGATTGGATTGACACACGCCAGTCACTCGTCATCTCCTACCTGACCTTCACCATCCCGCTCAGCATCTGGATGATGACCGGTTTCTTTGATGATGTCCCCATTGAGCTGGAAGAAGCCGCGGTCATCGATGGGTGTTCACGTTTCGGTGCATTGATGCGGGTTAGCTTACCCCTGGCTGTCCCGGGGATGGCAGCCACCGCCATATTAGCTTTCCTGTACTGCTGGAATGAATTCCTCTATGCGGTCATCCTCACCGGGCGGGATGCGCGCACACTGCCGGTGATCATCACCTCCTTCATGACCAACAAGGCAGTCCTGTGGGGGCGCATCGCCGCTTCTGGCTCATTGGTGCTGATACCTGTGCTTATTTTTGCCTTACTGGCACAGCGCTACCTGGTTCGCGGCCTGGCGAGGGGAGCAGTGAAGGGATGAGCAATAACACTGAAAAATCCTGCGTCGGTGAATGGATCAGCACCTACCCGGCAGAGATCATGGTCTGCGACCAGGATGGTACGATCCTGGAAATGAACAACATCGCCATCGAAATTTATCGGGATGAAGGTGGGGCAAACATGATCGGGCGAAACGTGTTTTCACACCACCCTGAGCCAGCTCGAAGCCAGATGATGAGTGTGGTCAATCAACGTCAGCACGTGGTTTATACGACTGAAAAAGCCGGCAAGAAGAAGCTGGTATCGATCGCACCCTGGTACCGGGAGGATGAATATGCCGGTTTTGCTCTCATCGTGCTGGACCTGCCCGAAAACATCCCCAATATTGTCAAGGATTAAGACCGGGATTTTACCCATAGACAATTCGGCGGTCATGCGAGGCTGGTTTTATTTGTAACAATCTTCTTCATTGACATGAAGATTGATTCGTTTGTAAACAACACTCACTTGCAATAACATCACACTCTACCAACCAACAATATATTTTCCTGTTAGTTTATAATGCTCTATCATGCACGAATGTCCAGTTGATCACCCTGCCTTGCCCGGACTGTTTGACCCACAGATTCCCAACAATCCTGCCCTGTGGGCGGTCTTCCAGAGACGGCACACCGGGAAGGCATTGGTGGACGAGCTGAATAACCCGTTGCAGTGTGTGTTACGTACAGAGGCTACTTTAACCTATGCCAGCAACCATGTCAGCCAGGAATTCCTGGGAGAGGCGATCAGCCATTTTCGGCAAAGAGCCGATCTTTGGTTGGTTCGTTCCCAGGGTGATCCACCCGCGCCGGACGGGTACCGCATACTGCCCAGGCTGGAATTTTATGATATTGATCCTCAATCGCCGGTCCTGGCAGCCTTACGCACTCGACTCCCGAATGGATATGCGATGCACCCCATCGATCTGGCATTACTCGAGCGCTGTGAATGGCGTGACGACATGGCTTTTTACTCCGGTAGCCTGGAGAATTTCCTGCGCCATGACCTTGGCAAGTGCCTGATGCATGGGGATGAGATCATCGTGGAGACATATGCCAACTCTTTGGGTTCCACATATGCTGAAATCGGTGCTATCACGCATGCGCCTTATCGCGGCAAGGGCTTAGCTCCCGTAGCAGTGGCATATCTTATCGAAGCATTGTCAGATCGGGGCTACCAGGCTTATTGGAGCTGTGATGTTGATAATCCTGCTTCAGCAAAGGTGGCACGCAGGCTTGGCTTCAGGGTCGAGCAGTCCTATGAGATCTGGGAGTATCATTCAGACGGATTATAGGTTGTGTGAGCTTATGTACGGCGGGTATCCATACCCGCTGTGCCAGTTTTATTCTATCAGCGCCAACATTTCTTCGGGTGTATTCATCGGTCTTTGGCACACGAACCCGCGGCATACATACGCGGTAGGTTTACCATTCAGCAAGCCACGGTCACTCAACAATACCGGGGAGCCCGGTGTCGGTGGGTAGGGAGAAACTGCCAGAACTAGGCGCGGCAGATAGCTGCCTTTGAGAGGTGTGAGTAATCCCTGTGTGGCAGGATCCTCCAGGTCTCCCAATATGGCTATTTCGTGCACCGGTCCGAGGGCAAAATCCGCTGCACAAAACCATTGGGCAAATGCGCCTGGGTAGCGAACCATCATATCCAGGGTAGATGAGAGCATGCTTTCGGCCTGCAAGCGCCAATCCGAGCGACCTTCGTAAGTGGAAAGCTGAAGTAATGCCATGACTACCAGGGCATTCCCGGAGGGTGTGGCGTTATCCTGGAGGTCCTTGGGACGGTAGAGCAAGGTTTCGCCATCGTCAGGTGTATCATAGAATCCGCCCATCGGGTCAGAGAAGTGTGCCAGCATCTGTTCTGCCATACCCAATGCTGCCTGGTACCACTTCGGGTTTGGGTCTGCCTGGTAGAGGCTGAGTAGACCGAGCACCATGGCAGAATAATCCTCCAGGTAAGCACTATGCCTGGCAGTACCCTCCCGCCAGGAGCGCAGAAGGCGCCCATCCTTCCACAAGTTTTCCATGATGAACTCTGCATTCCGGATGGCAGCATCGATATAGTCCTGTTTTCCAAGCGCCCGACCGGCTTCAGCGAAAGCAGCCAGCATCAGCGCATTCCAGGAGACCAGCACCTTGTCGTCCGTATTAGGCCGCACCCTGTGCGAGCGGTTTTCTAATAATCGTTCCCGCAGCTGCTCAAGTTTTTCCTCGATCGCTTGCTCCGCCAGCTGGAATTGTCCTGCTAAAGTGACATTATGTATTCTGCGTAAAATATTTTTACCCTCAAAATTCCCCGCTTCGCTCATCCCATAGCTGGCTATAAAGAATTCAGCCTCCTGCGGGTCGGTCAGGATGGAGCGGATCTCCTGAAGCGTCCAGAGGTAGAATTTACCCTCCTCGCCTTCCGAATCAGCATCCAGGCTGCTGTAAAAACCACCCTGCGGATGAGTCATCTCACGCAGGATAAAATCCAGCGTGGCTTGACAGACATCTCGGAAGGATATTTCACCCGTCAGCAGGTAGGCGTGCAGGTAAACCCGGGCCAGCTGGGCATTATCGTAAAGCATCTTCTCGAAATGTGGGATCAGCCAGGTTGGGTCGACGCTGTAGCGGGCGAATCCACCCCCCAGGACGTCGTACATTCCACCGTGTCTCATTGCGTGGAGAGCGTGGGTTGCCATCTTGAGACTGGCCTGGTCGCCCTTGGATGCCTGTCTCAGCAGGTACTCGATCGACATCGGCTGGGGGAATTTTGGAGCGCTTCCCCAGCCCCCGTTCTGCCAGTCATAGCCCTGGGCGATTGAAACCGTGGCTCCCTCGAGCACTTCCCGATTAAGCTCGATCCCGTGCCCTTGAGTTGAAGGTCGATTCTGCAAGGAACGCGCCAGGTCCTCACTGCTCAAGATCAGCCGGGATCGATCTTCCTTCCACAGCCGTGTGATCGTTTCCAATACCTCCCTGAAGGCTGGCAGATTGTGACGCCGGGTGGGTGGGAAGTAAGTGCCCCCGTAGAAAGGCTTACCTTCATGGGTGAGGAAGATGCTCATCGGCCAGCCCCCCTGGCCGGTGGTGGAAACCACAAAGCTCATGTAGATACTATCCAGGTCGGGTCGCTCCTCCCGGTCAACCTTGATATTGATGAAATGCTGGTTCAGCAGGTTCGCCGTGGTAGGGTCTTCGAAGGATTCGTGTGCCATTACGTGACACCAGTGGCAGGCTGCGTAGCCGATGCTCAGGAAGATGGGTTTGTTCTCGACCCGGGCTTTCTCGATCGCCTCTACACCCCAGGGGAACCAGTCGACCGGGTTGTGCGCATGCTCCAGCAGGTAAGGTGAGTTTTCATGGATCAGGTGGTTGGGCATGGGACGATTATAACCTGCTGAGTGTGCTATCCCGAACGATCCACATTTGCCACAGGACAGTTTTGCTATTCTTACAGGCTTGCAGAATCGATAACATTCCAGGAGCTATCCAAACATTTCTGTAAACTCAATAACTGGGTTCCTATTGTACAATGAAGCTGGAAAGGATCTCAGGGGATCTTAAAACCAATGGCAGAAAACCAATACTTTCGTCCAAGTAAGAGGACCATCGCCAACCGATACAAGGTCAAACAAGAAATTTTCGGTGGAATGGGTGTTATCTATCTATGTGTAGATGCAGAGCAAAACAATCACCCGGTGGTTCTAAAGACCTGCAAGCCACAGTATCTATCCGATGTGAATGTTCGGGCTCAATTCTTTCGTGAAGCCGTGCTGTGGGTGGAAATTGGCTGGCACCCGAATATCGTTCAGGCGTATCGCGCTGAATACGATTCCGCTTCACACGAGCTGTACCTGGCCCTCGAGATGGTGCCTTCATTGTCTGGAGATAGGAATCCAACCTTGCGCTCCTGGATGCATCACGGGGTTGAAATAAACCTGGAAAAAACACTCAAGCTGATGCTAGAAGTGACCCGCGGGATGAAACATGCCACCTCCCGCGTTCCCGGATTGATCCATTGTGATTTAAAGCCGGAGAATATATTCATCGCCCCAGATAGCAGGGCTTGTGTGAGTGATTTTGGCTTGGTGACAAGCCCGGACGATATCGTGGAAAATTTAAGCACCTCCGTCCACCGTTACATCAACACCCGCTCAAAACCCGTTGGAACCCCTCATTATATGAGCCCAGAGCAATGGCGGAACCGGAATGTCTGTATTAGCTCAGATATTTACTCATTAGGTTGTATTGGTCTGGAGATGCTCACCGGCCACTACACGGTATCCGGCAGTGATATTAAAATGATTATTGAGGGGCATATACGCGGCCAGGCATTGAATAGGCTCATCGGTGCGAATTTGCCCATAGTCTTGGATGGATTCTTTGCGAAATGCATAGACCCGGATCCTACCTATCGCTTCCAGACCTGGGATGAGGTTGAGCTAGAAATCATCAAACTGTATGATGTCATGCTTCACCAGGAAGTCAGAGCGGAAAACATCTACTTCGATGTCAGCCATAAGACCCAGGTAATAAAAGGAGAAACGATATTATCCATTGGAGAGGCATTTATGGATATCCAGGAAATCCATGCGGCCATAAAATGCTTTGAAAAAGCCAGGGAGATCGGGAAATTACAGAATTCTATTCGCCTAGTGACCCTATCGGAGGCGAATATCGGCTTGGGATATATCAAGCTAGGCCAGTATGCCCGCGGCAGCGCTCGTTACCGCAGGGCAATAGATAAACACACTCGCCTTGGGTATCCCGAATTATCCAATGTGATCAATTTAAGGGAACACAACAACCCGACCAAAGTGATCGAATAAATAATGTGAGCTTGCAAACATGAATTGCATATAATGTAGGGGCTGGTCACGACCAGCCCTTACTTGTTATTTAAGAATTCTCCCTCAAGAACTCCATCACTTCGTCCAGCATACAGAACGCCAGGGCAGTGACCGTATCTGCCCCACCGTAATAAATGGCGATTCGCCCACTGGGTGGGTCGTACAGCGTAGCACACGGGAAAGCCACGTTGGGCACGTCCCCAACGCACTCATAATATTTCTGTGGCGAAAGCAAGTAAGATGTCCCGCGATGGATCACTTTCCAGGGTTGCTCCAAATCCAGCAGGGCTGCGCCAAAACTGTATACGAACCCGTTGCAGGAGGTGAGCACCCCGTGGTAAAACAGCAGCCAGCCTTCTGGGGTTTCGATGGGCACAGGACCTGCCCCCACCTTGGTGCTTTCCCATCCACCCCTGACGCCCATCACGAAGCGGTGCTTACCCCAGTGGATCAGGTCGGGGCTGCGGCTGAGGTAAATGTCCCCAAAGGGGGTGTGGCCATTATCGCTCGGTCGGCTGAACATGACATATTCGCCGTTGATCTTGCGTGGGAACAGCACGCCATTGCGGTTGAATGGCAGCAAAGCGTTTTCAAGGAAGAAAAAATTTTCGAAGTCAAAGGTGTAACCAATTCCAATGGTAGGTCCGTGATATCCATTGCACCAGCTGATGTAATAGCGGTCTTCCAGCCACAGCACGCGTGGGTCGTAGCGGTATTGGAATTGTCCGAGCTCCGGGTCAGCATAAACCCAGTCGATCGGTTGGTCATCCAACTGCCAATGGATTCCATCCAGGGAGTAGCCGCGGTTCAGGTTCATCTCGCGCTTTTTATTGTCGCAGCGGAATACACCGGCAAATTGGCCTTCGAACGGCACCACGGCACTGTTGAAGATGCTGTTGGAGGCAGTGAGCAGGTCGCGCGGGATGATGGGATTGGCGCTGTAGCGCCAGACCACATCCGAGCTGCCGGTGGGTCTTTCCTCCCAGGGCAGGTTGGGTATGGATGGTTGGGTCATGGGTGGGTCTCCTAATTCATTCGTCATCTGGTGGCGCGAACGATTTGTGTGAGCGATATGCGAGCCAGCGCTCTACTGGCGAAGCATTCTTTGACTTTAAAGATAATTCTACTTTACTTTTTCATTCCTAGAACTGTTAAGTATCAGCTGGTTGATGCTCCATGCCCGGGGTAAATGTCACCCTCCTCGTGATAACAAATATTCTCAACTCGAATAAATTTTCACTAACCGGTTGACTCTTTTCGAAACTTTCTGATATAATAGAAATATTGGGAGCGCTCCCAATCATTTAACACCTATTGATTTCTCTAACAACCTGGAGCAGCTGCGTGCCAAACCTGACGCTCGAAGACATTGCCAAGCAAGCCGGAGTATCACGTTCCACCGCCTCACGTGTGGTGAATGATGATCCCAATGTCAACGAGAGTGTTCGTAAGCGAGTTCAGGAAGTAATTATTTCCACCGGCTACCATCCCCACGCGGCTGCCCGCAGCCTGGCCTCCCAACGCTCCTGGATGATCGGATTGGTGCTCCCCCGCAGCGTCAGCAGCTTTTTTACCGACCCATATTTCCCCCGCCTTACCCAGGGGGTTGCACAGGCGTGCAACCAGCAAAATTATACGCTTGGTTTCTTCTTGGTGGATACCAAGGAGGATGAAAACCGCATCTTCCCGCGCATTTCACGTAAAGGTTTGCTGGATGGCATCGTCCTGCAGACGCCTCAAATGGGTGACACACTGATTGACCAGCTGGTTGAATCTGAAATCCCCGTAGTCGTTGCAGGCCGCCCATTTAATCCCAATGGAGTCAGCTATATCGATGTAGACAACGTCACTTCCGCCTACCTGGCAGTGCGTCATCTGATCCGCCTGGGGTATACCCGCATTGGGACCATCACCGGACGAATGAATGGAACTACTGGCATTGACCGAAAAGTGGGTTACCAGAAAGCCATCCATGAACATGGCTGGGAAGTGGACGAGAACCTGATTGCAGAGGGTGATTTTACGGAAGAAAGTGGCTACTTCGCCCTACAACAACTGCTCCCTGCGTATCCCGATGCCATCTTTGCAGCTTCCGATTCGATGGCGATCGGTGCCATGCGCGCAGCGCGAGAGTCTGGCTTGAATGTACCCGGAAATATTGCCTTTGTGGGTTTTGATGATCTGCCAGCTGCCTCGCAACCCGAGATTAAACTTACCACGATGCGCCAGCCCATCGTCCAATTTGGTATGAAGGCTGTGGAAACCTTGATCGACCTGATCGAAAATGGGATCAAGCCATCCCGGCGTATCCTGATGGAAACTGAGCTGGTCATTCGTGAAAGTTGTGGCGCTTCCCAAAAGAATGGACCCTATAACCATTAAAACATGTATAATTATGGGAGCGCTCTCATTAAAATCGATCATTTTCGCCCTATAACCACGAGGAGGTGGAATATTAGTCCATACAAATATCAAAATACACCCAACAAATACATAACTAATCCAATAAAAACTTTAGGAGAATGAAAATGAAACGCTTGTATATCGTAATTTCTCTGTTCATGGTGATGGGTATGCTGCTAGGGGCTTGCGCGACACCGACTGCGGAGACGATTATCCAGACCGTCGAAGTGCCTGTTGTGGAAACCCAGGTGGTCAAGGAGACCCAAATAGTCATCGAGACCGTTGAAGTCCCGGCAGCGACCGCACCACCCGAAGAACAGCTTCCCCGCAATGAAACCCTGTACTTCAATGGTCAACAGTGGGGTCCAGTAAAGTGCTGGAATCCTTACTCTTCCGACTGCAATAATGCCATGGCTATCGCCCAGCAGGACAGCGCTCGCGTCATGATGTTCGAAACACCGTACCTTTACAACATGCTCGATGGCGAGCAGTATCCTCTGTTGGCGGATGGCGATTATGCCTGGAACGATGCGCAGACCGAGATTACCTTCAAACTCAAACCCGCTGCTATGTGGAGCGATGGTACCCCGGTAACCGCTGATGATGTTGCCTATACCTGGGCTTCCAATATCAAGTGGGAAACCAATGCTGGCAATAATTATAAAGATTACATCGAAAACATCGAAGCGGTTGATCCAGCGACAGTCCTGGTCAAGGCTAAATTGGATGATGCAGGCAAAGCAGTTAATCCTCTGATGGTTGCGGCTTACCTGAGCGGTAACTATGTCATCCAGAAAGCCTGGACGGAAACATTGGAAGCACGCTCCGCTGATTCAACTGCTTTTAAAGCCGATGTTGCTGAAGATGTTGTTTGGTCCGGTCCTTACCATGGTTTCTTCGCCGACGAATCCAAGGTTGTCTATGTTCGTGATGACAACTACTGGGGCCAGGACGCCTCCATGTGGGGCAAGCTGCCAGTTCCGAAGTACCTGTCGCATACGATCTTCAAGGATAACGCTTCCGGTTCGGTGGCTTTGGCACAGGGTGAAGTGGATGTGAGCCAGCAGTTTAACTCCAATATTCAGGTCTTGTGGCTCAACTATGGGCTACCCGTCTCCACTTACCTTCCCGAGCCTCCATACGGAATTGGTGCCAGCTTGCCGACCGCCTTCTACAACCTGACGTCCTACGGTTTGGACCAGCTTGCAGTGCGCAAGGCGATCGCGATTGCAGTTGACTATCCCACCATCATCGCCAACGCCATGACCAACCAATCGGCTACCTTTGATCAGGTTCCACGCTCCCTGATGAACCCGACCCCAGGTGAGCAAGCTCTGTATGACCAAACTGCCGTCGCTGACTTGCAATGGGCCGGCAATGACATCGAAGGCGCCATAGCGATGCTGGATGAGGCTGGAATTACCGATTCCGATGGTGATGGCTATCGTGAGTTCAATGGGCAGAAGCTTAGCTACGTTGCAACCTGCCCGAATGGCTGGTCTGACTGGCAGGCTGCCATCGAAGTGGTGGCTGCTGCTGGGAAAAAGATCGGTATTGATATCACCACCAACTACCCAGAATGGGCTGTTTATCAGACCATCGTCACCGCCTCAGACACGCCTCTTCCTGAAGGCTATGATATCTTCATGATGTGGAGTGATGGTGCTGGACCGACCCAACCTTGGGGCCGTATCCGCCATTTGTTAAGCTCTGAATTCGTTGGTATGTCAGGCAACTGGAATGGCAACTGGGGTCAATACAGCAATCCCGCGGTTGACGAATTAATCAAAGCCCTCCCGGGTGAAACCGACCCAGCCAAGCTGAAGGAAATGTATACGGAATTGGTCAAGATCTACCTGACCGACGTCCCGTCCTTCACGCTCATGTACCGCCCACAAAATTTCCATGCTGTGAACGAAACGGTCTGGACTGGCTTCCCCTACCAGGATGACGGCACCACCCCACCCGTTCCACCTCTCAACCTTACAGACGGTTGGAGTATCGCCGGTCTGTATAACCTTTCACTAGTGAATCCATAACCAATCATGTACTCAAACAGCCATGTTCCGTGTACCAGGGGACATGGCTGTTTGTTATAATTAGTCTATCCTACTTAATAAATCGATCTACGGTCAAAAGGAGGTGCTGGGTTGAAAGGCTACGCCAGGTATTTCGGAAAAAAGCTGGTTTGGGTGCTGATCACTTTTATTTTCGCATTCCTGTTGAATTTTACTTTACCTCGTTTAATGCCAGGAGATCCTGTGGCTGTGATCACCCAAAGGGCTACCCAGGGTATGCAAAGTGCGAGCGCGGTCCAAGAGGTTTATAAGCAGTACCAGGAGCTATTTGGTACGAACAAACCCTTGCTCACCCAATTCTTCCTCTATATAAAAAATTTAACACGCGGCGATTTTGGAGTCTCATTCAGCCAATATCCAAGGCCGGTGGCACAGGTTCTCAAATCTTCGGTAGGCTGGACACTTATGCTACAACTACCAGCAATTTTAATCGGCTGGTTGATCGGGAACTTGCTCGGCGCGTTAGCTGCTTATCTTAAAGGTTGGTATGACAGAGCCCTCATGCCGCTCAGTATTTTTGCGAGTGGTCTGCCAGCCTTTGGAATGGCTGTTGTTTTACTGGTTATTTTTGGTGTTAAACTGAACTTGTTCCCTACCTCGGGGGGGTACGGTTTTGACATGATCCCCAACTTTAGCTGGGCATTTATCTGGTCGGTGATCATCCATTATATGTTGCCATTCTGGTCGATCGTATTGATCATCATTGGCGGTCAGGCGATCGGTATGCGTTCCATGTCCATCTATGAGCTGAATTCGGATTATGTAAAATACAGCCGATTCATGGGCATCAAAGACGCGAAGATCATCCGTTATGTGTTTCGAAATGCCATGCTTCCGCAGATCACCGGTTTGGCGCTTGCCATCGGTACCATGATCGGCGGTGCGCTGGTGGCGGAGATCATCTTTAGTTATCCCGGGCTCGGTACGACGCTCCTGAATGGAATTATGGGTCAGGATTATCCGCTGATCTCGGCCACCACTTTGATCATCACCGTGATGGTGCTGGCAGCCACATTTGCCATCGAATTATTATACGGTTTCATTGATCCGCGCATTAAAGCTGCCCAATCGGATTAAGGAGAGAAAGTTTCATGAAACATACCCTCCAACAGGTGTTCCACTCTCCAAAATTTGTGGTCGGTTTTTGTATTTTTTCGTTTATTATGCTGACTGTGGTCATTTATCCCCTGTTTGTAAAAGATGAGCCATTATCGATTATCAGCCAGGGCACTTTTTTTCCACCCGGGATTTACACGAACGTTTATGACACCATCGGTTCCCAACCGTATACACTTTTTTTAGAGGATGCTGAGGCTAAGCGCATTGCCAACAAGCTGGGTGACCAGGAACGCCTTGACATGAAAGAATGGCTGGTGGCAGCTGGGATACCTGAAAACGAGATTGATACCAGCAATACTGAGATACTCATGGGGCAATGGGTGAACACTTATGACCCCAAGCTCCAAGTACCCGGAATGACCCAAGCCAAGCTGAGATATTACCAAAGGTTGGATGCCTCACTCGAGGGAATTCTGGCAACCGAGGGGGTGACCATTGCAGTAAAAAATCCGGAAACGACCACCCTGGAAGAGACAGATTCTGTCGCCCAGACCGATTATGTAAACATCTCAGATGTTCCGAACGTGCGTTTATTGTTGCTTGGGACCGATAACTTTGGACGGGATGTAATGACGGAGCTGGTTTCGGCAACCGGCACTTCCCTGCTGATTGGTCTTGTGGCAGGTTTGATTGCAACTACGATTGGTCTGGTCCTGGGATTGGCGGCGGGTTATTTGGGTGGGGTGGTGGATGATGTGGTGATGTTTTTCACCAATATCTTTACCGTTATCCCCACCTTTGTGTTGTTGATCTTGATTTCATACAGTATTGGGCAGGAAAATCGTGGAGCTGTGACGATTGCCGTGGTGATCGGGTTTACCGCATGGGTGTGGACTGCCCGGGCAGTGCGGGCGCAAGTGATCTCTTTACGTAATCGCGACCATGTCAATCTGTCGAAACTATCCGGACACCCAGTCGCTCTCATTATCTTTACCGATATTCTCCCGTACATCGCTTCTTACGTCATAATGGCGTTTATCCTGCAAGTTTCCTCAGCCATCCTGGCGGAGGCTTCATTATCGATTCTTGGTTTGGGGCCAAAAACATCTGAGGTACCAACTTTGGGTCTGATGATGAACTGGGCGATGATCTACCAGGCGCATATCCTCGGAAAATGGTGGGCGTATTTTCCTGTAATCATCATCATAGCCCTGGTTTCATTTTCGCTGAACCTGATGAACACCGGTCTCGACCAGATCTACAACCCGGCATTGAGGGAGTAGGTGATAAATGAATGAAGTCATGTTAGAAGTAATTGAATTAACCACGAAATATATCACCCGCTATAACGAGGATGTTTACGCTGTTGACCATGTATCACTTAAGGTCGAAGCAGGAAAATCGCTGGGAATTGCGGGAGAATCCGGCTGTGGGAAGTCGACCCTGGCACTCAGCCTGATGGGCTATTACTTTGCCCCATTGCATTATACAAGTGGCGAAATTATTATCGATGGCAAGAATATTTCAGGAATGGATCCGGATGTTGTTCGAAAAACGATCTTGGGCACGGAGATTTCCTATATTCCCCAGGCAGCGATGAATGCACTCAACCCCACCCGCAAGATTATCAACTTTATTGAGGATGTATATCAAGCACACGATGAATACAAGACCAAGAAGGAGATTTATGAGCTTGCCGGTGAAGTTTGTACAATCTTAGGCCTTCCATTGGAAGTATTGCAAAAATACCCGGTTGAGCTTTCGGGTGGTATGAAACAGCGCACGGTCATCGCTGTATCGGTGATCCTTTATCCCAAAATATTGATTGCGGATGAACCTTCCTCCGCGTTGGATGTCACTTCCCAGAAAATGGTCATCAAGATGTTAAAGGACTTGATGAAGGATGGATTCATCAAATCGATGATATTCATCACGCATGAGCTTCCGCTGCTTTATAATGTGACAGACGATATTATGGTCATGTACGCAGGGCAGATTGTCGAAAAAGCCAGTGCAAAGGATGCCGTGTTTGATCCACTTCATCCCTATTCCAAAGGTCTGATGGGCTCGATTATTGTGCCTGAAAGCGGCTTACGGGATGTTAAACTGGCTGCCATTCCTGGTGTACCGCCTAATCTCAAGAATCCGCCTCCTGGATGCCGATTTGCACCACGCTGCAAATATAACCGCAATGAATGCGCGGCAAATGTGAATATTCGCAATCTTGAAGGCGGCCGCGCTTATCGCTGTGTCCTATCGGAAAATGAACTGAGGGATTATTATCTGAAAGAGGCTGATCAAAATGCTCGAAAATAAAGAAATTATTCTGAGCGCCAAAGGACTCACCAAAGTTTTTGGGTTTGGCCGCACGAGAACGCTAGCTGTTGATCATGTGGACCTCGATCTCTACAAGGGCGAAGTTGTCTCGATTGTTGGAGAATCAGGCAGCGGGAAGACCACCATAGCAAAGCTTCTGTTAGGATTAATTAATATCACCGAGGGAGATATTTACTTCCTGGGAAAAAAGCGCGATATTAGCTCCAGGAAGAAGAGAAAGGAATATTGGAAAAATATTCAGGCGATATTTCAAGATCCGTACTCTTCCTACAATATTTTTCATAAGATCGATGCTGTCCTGTTAGATTGCATTCGCCTGCGTGGTGGCGGAAAATTACCCAAAGAGAAAAAAGTGGAATTAATGGAAGAGGCATGCAGATTCGTTAACCTGAAGTTTGCAGAATTGACCAATAAGTATCCTTTTGAGCTCTCCGGCGGGCAGATGCAGCGCTTGATGATTGCCCGTATCTTCCTGCTGAAGCCAAAGATCCTGCTGGCAGATGAACCAACCTCAATGATCGATGCCTGTTCGCGCGCTACCATCCTGGATATGCTGATGCAATTACGCAATGAAATCGGGATGACGATTATTTTCATCACGCATGATATCGGCCTGGCATATTATGTTTCTGATAAAGTATTTATCATGGAGCATGGGAAAATTGTTGAAAGCGGAACGGCTGATGCGGTGATACTAACCCCAAGAGAACCATACACCCGCCGCTTGATCAGTGATGTTCCTAAGATCTACGAGGAGTGGGATCTATCAACGGTGTAATGCATCCCTGTTGGTAAGAATTATCGCAAAGTGATGTCCAGTAAAAAATAATACATAAATTAGGAAAGTGAATAGTGAAAAATCAATCTATGTCTGGTGCCTGGGAATTTCGCCAGCCCGGCACTGACGAATGGCTGCCCGGGCGCGTTCCGGGTGGCGTGCATACCGATTTATTGGCCTTGGGTCACATTCCCGACCCATTTGTGGCTGATAATGAGAAACGCGTTCAGTGGGTGGCTGAGTCCGATTGGATCTACCGCCATAGCTTCAGTTGTTCTCCAGAATTACTGGTTGAAGATCGTATTTTACTGGTATGTGAAGGATTAGACACACTGGCGACGGTTGTCCTCAATGGTCATGTACTGGGGCACACCAGCAACATGTTCCGCCGGTACGAATGGGAGGTCAAACCATTATTACATGCAGACAGCGAAAATGTATTGACAATTTCCTTCACATCGCCTGTGAAGAATATTGCAGAGAAGAATGCCATACGTGAAATGCCAGGTCCGTATCATTCGCTGCCTGGAGGTCCATACATTCGGAAAGCACCTTGCCAATTTGGATGGGACTGGGGTCCAAAGCTCCCGCCGATTGGCATCTGGAAGGATATTTGCCTGGAAGGGTACAGTGAGGCACGCCTTGCTGAAGTACATCTGCGACAGCAGCACACCCATGGTCAGGTGGCGGTCGAGGTTCGTGTGGCTGTTCAGCGCTG
>Ga0209253_10001721_pt1 | contig 19284 bp, 17 predicted proteins | sample FrelakmetBRP12BR_FD_187145 | JGI IMG/M metagenome (GOLD analysis project Ga0209253, IMG submission 187145) | Freshwater lake sediment microbial communities from the University of Notre Dame, USA, for methane emissions studies - BRP12 BR (SPAdes)... | ecosystem: Environmental > Aquatic >... | reverse complement strand
AGGCCATGAAACTACACGACATCCTGATCATCGGGGCCGGTCTGGCAGGGATGAGGGCGGCGATTGCCGCATCGCCCGATCTCGACGTCGCCGTGATATCCAAGGTCCATCCGGTTCGCAGCCATTCTGTCGCTGCACAGGGAGGCATCAACGCGGCGCTAGGACAGAACGATTCCTGGGAAGCCCATGCTTACGACACGACTAAAGGTGGACTCTATCTCGGGGACCAGGATGCCATCGAGGCGATGTGCCGCGAAGCCCCTGGCGACATTCTCGAATTAGAACGGCTTGGCGTCATCTTCAGCCGCGACGAACAGGGGCATATCGCCCAACGTCCGTTCGGCGGAGCTGGTTTCCCCCGCACCTGTTACGCTGCCGACCGTACCGGCCATGCCATCCTCCACGCCATGTATGAACAACTGCTCAAGCGGCGCATCGCCGTGTATGAAGAGTGGTATGTCACCACGTTGATCGTGGAAGACGGAGTCTGCCGTGGTGTTGTCGCGTGGGATCTGATCCATGGAGGACTGCATACGATCGGGGCGAAAGCTGTCATTCTCGCCACGGGAGGCAGTGGGCGTGTCTTCCTGACGAGCACGAATGCCGTGATCAACACCGGTGACGGCATGGCGCTCGCGTATCGTGCCGGGGCTCCATTGTCGGACATGGAGTTTGTCCAGTTCCATCCCACTACACTCAAGGGCACTGGCATCCTCATCACCGAAGGGGCTCGCGGAGAAGGCGCCTATCTATTAAATACGCTAGGGGAACGGTTCATGAAAACCTATGCCCCGCAGCAGATGGAACTGGCCACCCGCTCCACTGTCTCATTGGCCATCGGGCAAGAAATTCTGGAAGGCCGCGGGGTCGATGGGTGCGTGTTGCTGGACTTGCGACACCTTGGACGCCAGCGTATTCTCGAACGACTCCCTCAGATCAGAGAACTCGCTATTGAGTTTGCCGGCCTCGATCCCATCGAAACCCCCATCCCTGTCCGCCCAGGCGCGCACTATCAGATGGGTGGTGTCCGAACCAATCAATGGACTGAAACCAGCATTGCCGGCCTCTACGCGGCAGGTGAATGCGCCTGCGTCAGCGTGCATGGCGCCAATCGGCTCGGAGGTAATTCACTTCTTGAAACGATCGTGTTCGGTCGGCGCGCTGGAATTCGAGCTGGAGAATACGCGCGAACCGTTGCGGCACAGGTCCTCACAACAGACCGGCTCTCAACCGAACAGCATCGTGTCGAGCATTTGCTGGCACGGAAGGGGTCGGTCAGAGCCTGGCAGATTCGGGAAGAACTTGGCCAGTTGATGAGCCTCAATCTTGGCCTCGTTCGGACGCACGAATCCATGACAACCGCGCTTTCCTCTCTCGCCGCACTGACCCGTCGCGCCGCCTTTATGACGGTGCAGGACAAAGGGCGGGTGTTTAATTCGGATCTCGTGCAAACCTTCGAACTCCAGTCCCTTCTCGATATCGCGGAGACCATTGTCGCCAGTGCACTCGCCAGGCAGGAAAGCCGCGGGGCGCATTACCGGTCGGACTTCCCCAAACGGGACGATGCCCAGTGGCTCAAGCACACGGTAGCCCGGCGAACCCCTCAGGGACCGGCCCTGACCTACGAGCCGGTCGCGGTCACTCGCTTCACGCCGGCATAAAACTGGTCTGTCTGGTTGATCTGGTATATCTGGTTTGTTTTGTTCTTTGGTTGAAAGAAACTAACCAGATGAACCAAATCAACCAGACAAACCAAACAGACCAATTGTAGGCACAGGTTTGGTATAATCATCCATCGCCACTATGCGCATTCTAGTCATTGAAGACGAAACCAAAGTCGGCTGTTTCATCAGGCGCGCGCTTGAAGAGGAGAGCTATGCCGTCGACCTCTGTGAAGACGGTGCGAAGGGCCTTGAGATGGCGCTCCACACCAATTACGATTTGTTGATCGTCGACTTGATGCTGCCGTCATTGTCCGGGTTGGACATTCTCAAGGGTGTCCGCCAGGCCAGGATTCAAACCCCCATTCTGATTCTGACCGCCCAATCGCAGATCGATCAGCGGGTCAAGGGTCTTGATGCAGGAGCGGACGATTACCTCACCAAGCCTTTCGCCATCGACGAACTGCTTGCCCGCATTCGCGCCCTGCTTCGCCGTGGATCCACCGAAAGTCCCGGCGTGCTCCAGATCGACGATCTGGCATTGAACCCGGCCACGCGCGAAGTGACCAGAGGCGGTCAGCGGATCGACCTCACCTTAAAGGAATATGCCCTGCTCGAATATCTGATGCGCCATACAGGACGCGTGTTGACCCGTCCGATGATTTCAGAACATGTGTGGAACCAGGATTTTGATACGTTCACCAATGTCATCGATGTCTACGTGAATTATCTCCGCAACAAGATCGACCGGGGCCACTCAAAGAAACTGATTCACACGATTCGCGGAAGCGGATATATGCTGAAGGTCGACTGATGCCGCTTCGCGTCAGGCTCACGCTCTGGTACGGCACAGCTCTCGCACTCATCCTCATTATCTTTTCAACCATCCTGTATCTGGTGACGGCTCGAAGCCTTCGCGATGCGGTCGATGAATCGCTGGAGGAAACAGCGGCGGCGGCCGTTCGGTCGCTGGAAGAACGTGGGTTCCTCCCTCTCATCGACGAAGACGAACTCATGTCGCAGTTCCCCGAACTGGCGCGGATCGATAAGTTCTTCCAGATCTTCAGCCCCTCCGGGACCATCACTATTCGTTCGCCGAACGTGAAACAGCATGAGATGCCCCTGAGTCGCCAGGCCCTGGAAGTCGCCTACTCAGGCCGCTCGCTCCTTGAATTCGCAAAATACCCCAAGGAACCGGCGTTACGCCTCATTTCGGTTCCCATTATCTATCGGGGCAACCTGCTCTATATCATCCAGGTCGGCACCTCGATGGACTCCGTCGAAGAAACCCTGAACCGTCTCCTGTTAGTACTGCTGGTCAGTATGCCCATCGCGCTGGCCGTGTCGCTCGCCGGAGGCTGGTTCATGGCCGGCCGAGCCCTTCGCCCGGTCGATACGATCACGCTGGCTGCCCAGCGCATTGCCGGAGGCGATCTCACGCAGCGACTGACGGTTCCGGCCTCGGCCGACGAAATCGGCCGTCTGACTAATACGTTTAATGCCATGATCGACCGGCTGGAAACCTCTTTTCGGCAGATCCGCCAGTTCAGCAGCGATGCCTCGCACGAACTGCGCACGCCGTTGACGGTTATGAAAGGGGAAACCGAACTTGCGCTCCGGCGCCCTCGAGAGACCGATGATTACAAAGTCGTCCTAGAGAGCAATCTGGAAGAAATCGACCGGATGACGCGCATTGTGGATGAGTTGCTCTTTCTCTCCCGGGCCGACATGGGTGAGGTAAAGATGGAGCATCTGCCGGTCCCGCTGGATACGCTTGTCGAGGATCTCCATCGGCAAGCCTCGCTGTTAGGGCAGGAACGGGACATCCATGTTGTGCTACGAGCCACCGCGCAGGCGGTGGTATTGGGAGATGAACTACGTTTGCGTGAACTGTTTTTGAACCTTCTCGATAACGCGGTCAAATATTCTCGCCCCGGCGGTGCAGTCGATATTGCGCTGACGATCGAACAGACTCACGCAAGGGTGTCCATAACCGATCACGGTATTGGAATCGCGCAAGAGGATCAGAGTCGGATCTTTGACCGGTTCTATCGCACCGATGAGGCGCGGGCTCATACCAAGAAAGGCACCGGCCTTGGGCTGGCCATCTGCGCCTGGATTGTCGAATCCCATCGCGGGCGTATCGAGGTCCAGAGCAAGGTCGGAGAAGGTTCAACATTTACGGTGACGCTGCCGTTGGCCCCCGCATCGGCCAAGCAACCTCTTGGCAGGACGCTGAAAAAGTCGCTCTCAAGCACTGTGAAAGGTGAAACGTGAAACGTAGGACTGTCGATTACTCTTCCTTCGAAACCTTTTGCCTTTTACGTTTCACTTTTCACGAAGACAGAGCCGGCCTTTTGGAGCATCCGGTTAATCGAATACCACGGTTTTTTTGCCATACACCAATACCCGTCGTTCAACATGGCGGCGCACGGCGCGGGCCAGCACAATCTCCTCCAGATCCCGACCTTTTCTTACCAGATCATCGACCGTATCCCGGTGGCCCACACGCATGACGTCTTGCTCGATGATCGGACCTTCATCCAGATCCTCCGTGGCATAGTGCGCTGTCGCTCCGATGATCTTCACGCCCCGGTCATAAGCCTGTCGATAGGGATTGGCGCCGATGAAAGCCGGCAGGAAGGAGTGGTGGATATTGATGACCGGACAACCGACCTGCGAGAGGAAGGCGCCGCTAAGGATTTGCATGTATCGGGCCATGACGACGAGCTCAACACGGTGGTCCTTCACCAGGGAAAGGACTTGCTGCTCCTGCTGCGGCTTGGTCTCCTTGGTTACCGGACAGACGGAGAAGGGAATCTTGAATAGTTCGGCCCAGACGGCACAGGTATCGTGATTGGAAATAATCATCGGAATATCAATGTGTAACTCGTCGCGTTTGTGCCGTTGGAGCAGATCCGCCAGACAGTGATCCTGTTTCGAAACCAACATCGCAACTCTCGTTCGGCGACTTGAAGGCCGAACCTCATAGCGCATCTCGAAGGTCTTTGCGACCGGGGCGAAGGCGGCGGCGATCTCATCGGGCGGGATCTGCAGACCCTCGGCGGCAAACTCCATGCGCATGAGAAATTCGTTCGTCTCTTCATCGGTATGGTGATCCGAATCGAGAATGTTTCCGCCAAAGTCGTGAATGAAGCCCGAGACCCGAGCCACAATCCCCCTGCGATCCTTACAATGGATCAGGAGGACAACAGATTCTTTGCGATGTGCCATCGTGTGCCTTCGTTCCGAAGGAGGCTGAGGCTGAGGTCGAGGGAAGACCGGACTCTCTTTATCTCAACCTTAGCCTGAACCTCAACCTTTTTCGTAGTTTCCTGCTATGTGACGATGTGACCTACAAGGTCATACAGCGCCGCATCGGTGATCTCGACCTTAACGAGCTCCCCCGCTGTAGCTGACCCATCATTGATATAGACGACGCCATCGATTTCCGGAGCCAGCCCTTCATGGCGTCCCTCAAGCAGTAACTCGGTCTCTTCGGAGACCCCTTCGACCAAGACCTCCATCACGGAGCCGATACGGGCCTGGCCTCGCGCCGCCGCAATTTCTTCTTGCACCGCCAGAATTTCATTCCGTCGTTCGTCCATGACCGATCGCTCGACTTTGTCGTCAAGCCCAATAGCCGGCGTGTCTTCCTCATCCGAGTACAAAAACACCGCCACCCGATCGAACTCGGTCTCTTCCACGTAGCCTCTCAGCTCGTCGAACGCTTCTTCCGTCTCGCCTGGGAATCCCACGATGAAGGCTGTCCGAAAGGTAACGCCTGGAATACGTGTCCTGATCCGATCGACGAGGGAACTGATGGCGGCCCGATCGCCCAGCCGATGCATCCGCTTGAGCATCCGATCATTGATATGTTGCAGCGGCATGTCGATATACTTGGTGATCTTTTCTTCGCCTGCGTAGAGATCTAACAATTCGTCCGATACCTGTTGCGGGTAGAGATAGAACGGCCTGATCCAGCGCAAGTCTTTCACCTTCACCAATTCGCGAAGCAGCGTGACGAGGCCGTGGCGTACACCAAGGTCCACGCCATAATTGACCGTGTCCTGGGAAATGAGGTTGATCTCTTTCACCCCTTCAGCGGCGAGGCGCACGGCTTCCGCTACGATCGATTCAACCGGGCGGCTTCGCTGTTTGCCCCGCATCAGGGGGATCGCGCAGAAGGCGCAATTGCGGTTACAACCTTCGGCAATCTTGACGTAGGCGCTATGGGCCTTTCCGAGGCGGATGCGCGGCGCGTCTGCGTCGTACAGATAGGGGGGCTCGCTGATCCAGAGCCGTTGCTGCCGTTTCTTCGGCGCTAGCAGGTCCCGACAAATCTCTGCGATCTTTCCGAACTCGCCAGTCCCCACCACGCCGTCGAGTTCCGGCAATTGTTTGAGGAGATCCCCTTGATACCGTTGGGCCAGACAGCCTGCGGCAATCAACACTCGACAGGATCCTGTTTTTTTTAGTTTGCCGTGCGCAATGATCGTATCGATGGACTCCTGCTTGGCCTCTTCGATGAAACCACAGGTATTAATGATGACCACTTCGGCTTTTTGGGGGTCATCGGTCAGGGCAAACCCGTCCGTCACCAAGGTGCCCAGCATGACTTCGGAATCGACCTGATTTTTCGAACAACCCAGGTTGACGAAACCGATAGTGGTCTTTTTGCTGTTTGGGCGAGAGGGGGTGATCAATCGTGAAGGCATACGAGGCAGTCTACGGGACGGCTGAAAAGCCTGTCAATCAACAGCCCATTTACCCAGTCTGTTCATATTCCATTCCTTGGAGGGCCAGGAGACAGCAGTCCCTGACTGCGCGCATCCAACGGGCACAGAATTCTATTACTTCCCATCAGGGGATGGGTCAGATCGCGGAGCGTTTTGCCGAAGGAGCGGGGCCCCACAGCGTCTTCTCATCTTGTCTATTCCCTAAAGAGGGTAAGGAGGTTTGCTCCCTAACTGCGCGCGTCCAACGAGCACAGCTTCATCGTGCGCGTTGCGCGAGCAAGGGGGAGCAACCTCCTTGCCCTCCCCTTCCTTCTTATGGCATCATGCCCCACTTTGGAGACAGGGATGGCACATTTGCTTGAATATGTCGGCTCCGTACATATTTATCTTGGACCATACCGAGGGAATCCAATTTCCTTGTATTTGAAGCGGTTAGAGACCGGGTGCCAGATCGGCCCGAAGGCCTACCCGTGGAATGACGTCGTCGGCAGTGGTGAGACGCCGAATAAGGCGGCTGCGGATTTTGAAGAGAAATGGAAAGCCAATGGTCTCTCGGCAGATATGTACTCCGGTCCCTCGTGGGAGGGAGGCATCAAGCCGGAGAAACCTGCCCCTCCCAAACCACCCGCTGCTCCCAAACCAGCAGTATCTGCTGCATCAGCACCAGCGGGCCAGCCAGCCGAGCCCGCAGCCGTTCCAGCTGCTCCTGCCGATAGCACACCAGCCCCTGCCCCAGCCTTGGTAGCTCCGCCTACAGACAAATCGAACTAATCCACTCTGTCTGGTTCATTTGGTCTGTTTGGTTGATTTGGTTCATCTGGTTAGTTTCGTTCAACAAAATAAACAAGACAAACCAAACAAACCAGACAACGGTTTTTCATGATGGTGGGCTAGAGCGAGCGTTTGGGAGGGTGGTCTTTAGGTGAAGGGCCGGCCAGTTTGCTGTGCTTCAGGCCGTATCCCATGTAGACCGCAATGCCGATGGCAGTCCAGACGGCGAATCTGATCCAGGTTACCCACGGGAGAAAACTCATGAGGCCGAGGCATGCCAATACGCCTAGAATGGGGACGAGTGGCATGAAGGGAAGCCGGAATGGGCGGACCTGGTTGGGTTTCGTATAGCGCAGGATGACGACACCGATACAGACGAGGACAAAAGCAAAGAGAGTGCCGATGTTCGTCATGTCCGCCGCATCGCCGATGGGAATCAGGGCAGCGAGTATGGCCACGGCGATGCCGGTGAGAATGGTGGCATAGTGAGGCGTGCCATAGCGTGGATGCACGGTTGACAACCAAGGGCTCAAGAGGTGATCGCGCGACATGGCAAAGAATACCCGGATCTGACCCAGCATCATCACGACGAGTACGCTGGTAATGCCGGCCACGGCTCCAATCGCCACAATGGCCGCTCCCCATTTGAAGCCCACCACACTGAGCGCATCGGCCACCGGCGCATGAATGTCGATCTGCGCCACGGGGACCAAGCCGGTCAGGACAGCGGCCACGACAATGTAGAGGACTGTGCAGATACTGAGTGAAGCAATGATCCCAATCGGCAAGTCCCGCTGAGGGTTCTTGGCTTCCTCGGCAGTGGTCGAGATCGCATCGAATCCAATATAGGCAAAGAATACGATCGCCGCTGCGGCGCCGACGCCGGCGAATCCCTGAGGCATGAAGGGTGTCCAGTTGTCGGTATTCACGGCCGGTGTTCCCACGGCGATGAAAAAAAGGATGACGGCGAGCTTCAAGCACACAACGATGCCGGTTGCGCGGGCGCTTTCTTTGATCCCAATCACAAGAATAACGGTGACGAGCAGCACGATAATGGCGGCGGGAAAGTTCGCCACGCCTCCGTCCGGCCCTCCGGGTGGATGTGTGGCCCAGTGTGGTAAGTCAATTCCCGCCAGCCTGAGCAGATTGTTGAAATAGCCGGACCACCCAATGGCGACGGCGACACAGGCGACACCGTATTCGAGAATGAGGTTCCACCCGGTAATCCAGGCCAGGAATTCTCCTAACGTGGCGTACGAGTAGGTGTAGGCGGAGCCGGCAGCGGGAATCATGGTGGAAAACTCTGCATAGCAGAGCGCTGCAAAGGCGCAGGTTAGGCCGGAGAGCACGAAAGAGAGAATAATGCCAGGTCCTGCCCCAGGCCGGTTGGCATCGCCGACGATGGCGGTGCCGATCAGAACGAAGATGCCGGTGCCGATGATCGCGCCAATGCCGAGCGCGGTCAGATCCCAGGCCGTGAGGGTCTTTTTTAAACGATGATCGGGATGGTCTGCGTCCGCGAGGATTTGTTCAATGGACTTGGTCCGGAAAAGTCGGCTGATCACCATACCTCCTTAGCCCGTATTTTCATGACAGTTCGTCGTGAATTGGTGGAGTGGCGCGCGACAAGCGCGAAGAGCGAGACTCGCGTGACGCGTGAGTCCTGTCCCTGCCAGTCGCGCTCTTCCCGCCTTTCCCGCTCGTCGCGCATCACTTGTATTTCACGCGCCACGGGTTGTAGCGCGGGCGGCGCGCAGAAAGGCCTCGAACAATCGCCGGTGGAGGGGATGCCGGTCGAAGAGAAATTCCGGGTGCCACTGAATACCGAGAAAGAAGCGTTGGGCCGGAGATTCGATTGCCTCCACGATACCGTCGGGGGCCAGAGCGCTGGCGACCAATGACGGTGCGACGGCCTTGACCGACTGATGGTGGGAGCTATTTACCCGCATCGATACCGACCGTACGATGCGACGGAGCAGGCTGCCTGGTGTGACAGCGACGGTGTGACTCAGATTCGTCGCGCGATTTTGTTGCCGATGTTGGATCGCGGTTGAGACTTGGGATGCAATATCCTGAAACAGACTGCCGCCGCAGGCGACATTCATAGCTTGCATGCCTCCGCAGATGCCGAGCAGCGGGAGATCTGCCTGTCTTGCCAGGTGGACGATGTCCAGTTCAAAACTCATGCGGCGTTCGCTCACGATGCTGAAGGGATAGCGCTGGCGTTCACCATACAGCGACGGTGGAAGGTCCGGCCCGCTTCCGGTGAGGAGGAGTCCGTCGAGGTTGTGGAGAATATGCCGTCTGGTGGCCCGGTCTGCGTGGAGCGGAAGGACCAGCGGAACGCCGCCGAGTTCTTCGATGGCACGAATGTAGCGTGCGCGCAAAAAGTAGGTGGGCTCGCGCCCACCCCATTCCTTCCGATCACCGGCGTTAAAGTCTGGCGTGACGCCGATGATGGGTTTCATCGGCTAGCGGATGGGCTCCGGAGCAGGGGCTGGCGCCGGTGCCTCATTCGAATCAGCAACCCCCAGGAAGCGAATGGGCCGATTGCCTTGTAAGTGATCGGGGGTAAGGATGTAGGTGCCGTAGAGGCTCGTGGTCCAAACGCTCTTGGCCGCTTGCTCGTTCCCGCCGGAAAACACATAGGTGAGTCCTCCGACAATCCCTCCACCGATGGCAAGGCACAGCTTCGCTGGAAAATACAAGAAGTTGGAGAGACCGGCAGCGACCTGCATGCCCGCGCTTGACGCGTCTCCTCCCTCGGTGCTTTGGCTCGACGGGGAGCCCGCGCTTTCTTGACTCCAGGCCGTCGGCGCCATAGTGAAGGTGCCGAAGGCTAGGAGCAGGAAGGTCAGGACCAATTTGAAGCTGGTAGCCTGATGATGGCGATTGGGTAAAGACGAGCAGATGTTCACAGGTAATCCTCCTTCTTTGTCAGAACGAACTGAGCGGCAGTGGTTGACTCCAGGGCGCTCCTCCATAATTCAGTAGTAGTGCGGTTATAACAAATCCAACTATGAATGCAAACCCCCTGCCATATCAGGCTGGAATGTCTTATAGGGCGGTGGCGTCTCTTGGTGTGAGATCCAGTTCAGATGCAATGTACGATGTAATGAAGTTCGTCCTCTTGATGACGGTCTCCCTGACTTCAGCAATCCATGTGTCGGCTGCGAGGCATTGGTTCTCTTGAGTGATGCCGGACTGCAACGCCAGGTCCAGCTTGCACCAACAGACTGCTTGGATAAACAGCTCATGGGCTCGTTCCTGTTGAAATACCCGATCTGCATCTGCGAGATCGGGTAGGGCCAGGGCTAACCAGCGTGGGAAATCAACGTCGGTGCTGAGCCGATCGATCTGGCTCTGAGTGATATCGATGGCGACCTGGACTCCACCCTTCCAACTCCGCTTCTTGACGTTAAATACGCAGGAGGAGGCGAAGGGATTTCCCTTCACTGGCTGTGGTCCGACAAACAGAGTCACGCGGAACTGGGAAGGCCCTGGGGCATGCTCAAGTGCCATGGTGCGCATTGTAGCATGACTCCCGATCTTAGCCGCCATCTCATTGACGACTTGGTAGTGCGACGATAAGATGACATCTACCATGACCACGGCCATCTATCAGCGTGTCAGCGAAATTCAACAGGCGTTGCGCGATGCCGAGATCGGCGGCTGGCTCTTCTACGATTTCCGCGGGAGCGACCCCCTCGCCTATCGCATACTCCAGCTCGATCCGAGGCTTCATGTGACGAGGCGGTGGTACTACTGGATTCCGGCACAGGGGGCTCCGGTCAAGTTGTTGCATCGCATCGAGCCGCACGTATTGGATACGTTGCCGGGTCAGGCTGATTACTATGTATCGTGGGAGCAGCAACGGCAGATCCTTGGACGGCTGCTTGTCGGTGGGCTCCGTGTGGCCATGCAGTATTCCCCATTGAATGCGGTTCCCTATGTATCGCGCGTGGATGCCGGCACGATCGAACTGATCAGAAGTTACGGCGTCGAAGTGGTCAGTTCAGCGGATTTGATTCAGACGTTTGAAGCGCGTTGGACGGATCGTCAACTCGAATCGCATCAGTTTGCCGCCGCGGCGCTTCGGCGCATCGTTGACGAAACATTCAACCATGTTCATGAGGCGGTCACGCAAGGGCGGAACCTCACGGAATATGGAGTACAGCAATTTATTCTGGCTCGTATAGGCGAGGCCGGGATGGTCACGTCGAGTGCACCGATTGCCGCCGTCAATGCCCACAGTGCCGATCCCCATTATGGTCCGGCAGAGATTGGGTCTGCCGATGTCCCCCGCGATGCGTTGCTCCTAATCGATCTCTGGGCCAAACGAGCGGAGGCCGGTTCGGTCTACGCCGATATTACCTGGACCGGTTATGTCGGACGGACAGTGCCGGTGAAACATCGCGAGATCTTTGACTTGGTCCGGCAGGGGCGGGATGCGGCCTTGGGCTTCGTTCGGACTGAAATAGCTGCCGGCCATCGCCCATTCGGCTGGGAGGTCGACGACGCCTGCCGGCAGGTCATCCAACGTGCTGGCTATGGCGATCAGTTTGTCCATCGCACTGGTCATTCGATCGGCGAAGAGGTTCATGGCAACGGCGCCAACATCGATGGTTTGGAGACGCAGGACACCCGCCGTCTGATGCCGAGAACCTGCTTTTCCATCGAGCCGGGAATCTACCTGCCCGGCGAATTTGGGATCAGAAGTGAATTGGACGTCTACATCGCCGAGCGCGAAGCGGTGGTGTTTGGTTTGCCCTTGCAAAATGAGATCATCTCCATTTTCTAGCCCCTGCCCTTTCTTGACAGTGCATCCTACAGGCCTATAGAGTTGATTCGGTTCTCGGTAAGGCAAGGCCCTGGGTGATTGACCAGAGCTAGGGGAAAGGACCCACACCATGTTCGGTACCATGGGGATCTCGGAACTCATCATCATCCTCGTTATTGTCCTCATCATTTTCGGGGCGGGGAAACTGCCGCAAATCGGTGAAGGCGTGGGTAAAGCGCTCAGAGGGTTCAAGAAAGAAGTCAACGATATCCCTTCGCCGGATGCAACACCGCCCGAAGTGAATCAACCGGCGCCTATGCAGGCTCAATCAACGATCCAGACAGCACCGGCACCGGTAATTACGCCTGCTCAGACCTCTGCCGCTCTGAAGCCTGCGGCCCCCTATATACCTGGACCGGAGGCGACGCCCGGAACTACCGCCGCTTTGATGTATAAGATGGCGGCTCCACCACAACCGGCTTCGCCAATGACTTCCGCAACTGCCCAATCGACGGGGCAGGGCCAGCAGCCTCCCACGATGGAAGACCGCGCCGCTGCTCCTGCGCCGATGATGAAGGCACAATACCCGCCTCTTCCTGCGGGTGCCCAGGCAAAACCAGTTGCGAAGCGCCCATCAGCCATTGTCAACAAGGATGCCGTGGCCCGTGTGCAGTCACAGCAGGCGGCGATGAAGACAAAGGCTGCACAGCCGGCGGGCATTTCCCCAGGGGATATGCAGAGTTTGGGAGAAGGACTGGGGGACGCGTTGCGGACGTTCAAGCACGCTGTTGCCGATGTCCGCAATTCGGTTGAACCTGAGATACGGACAATCCAAGCCGAGATGGATTCTGCCCAGAAGGAGTTCCAGCAATCCATCGAAGCGGTCAAAGAGCTACCCGCCTTACACGAAGAACCTCCTAAGCAAGCGTGAACTGGGGTATTGCATCCTCTCGCACCATCGGGTCTGTCGTTCTCCTGTCAGTCCTCTCGCTTGCCGGTTGTGTCCAGGATTCTCCGCCTTCATCGAGGGAGCGCACGTTCTCTCTCATGCTGGAATTGCTCCATGATGAGGCGCCAGAGGTGCGGCGGGTTGCTGTAGAGTCTCTGGGCAAGATCGGCGACCCGCGAGCTGTGGACTCCATTCTCTCTCTCAAGCAGGATCCGGCAGCAATAGTCCGCGAAGCGTCGGTACTGGCCATGGGGCGCTTGAAACCTACAGTTACCGAGGGAGTCGTTGCCCTGTTGATGCAGGCACTGGAGGATCCTGTCGAATCGGTTCGGCAGGCAGCGGTTGTGGCAATCGGCGAGATCGAGCCAGGTACTCGATTGCTCCAGCCTGTCGTAGGGTTACTGCGGTCTTCGGATGCAAGGGTTAGGAGAACAGCGGTGCAGGCATTGCTGCAAGTCGATGCAAGCCAATCGATTCCCGCACTTGTCACAGCAGGGCGTGATTCCGATGCGGAGGTTCGTCAGGGCATTGTCGCGGCAGTGGGAGAATGGGGAGGGGCGGCGGTTTCTCCTTGGCTCAGAGAACGTCTAGCTGAAGATCCCGCGCCTGGGGTACGGGCAGAAGTGGCCTATCGTCTAGGACTACTCAGCGATTCTGATACGAGGGCTGCGCTTGAATCGACGACTGCGAAGGATCCGGACAGCGGGGTGCGCCGCTGGGCGAAACGGAGGTCTTAAGCTGTTACGCGAGAACGATTCAACGCATCGACAAGTTCGACCAGCTCGATGCGGGCCTTTTCATCGATATCGGTAAACCTGACGCCCATTCCGGGGAAGAGCAGATGCCGTTCAGGCTTGTTACGGATCCAGGCGACCTTCGCTTTAGCCTTGTGTTTTTCCCAAGGATGATCGGGCAGTGAAAACTCGACGGATAGTTCAGTCCCAGGAGGCAGCGGGCTACTGCTTTCGATGAACAAGCCGCCTGCACCGATGCCGCCGGTTAAGCTGTCGAACTGTTTGCCTTCCGGGGTCGTGCAGCGAACCTTCATGGCGAGCGGGGCCCTCGGATGAGACCGCGCATGGGCGAATCGCACGTCATCGTCGGTGGCAAGAATTTGTTCTATGACTGCTCCCCACGATAGGGTACCGAGCAGTTTTCCCGTGGCGCTATGAAGGGTGAGCACTTCCTGGTAGGCATTTATCTCAAGGACTTTGCCTTCATGGCTTTCCGTCGTGGTCACAGGAAATTTCATGCTCAGTTCCATGTAGTATTGAGTGCGGGACGATTCAGTGGCAGATGTATTGTGACTAGGCCGGCGGTCCAACAGTCTGGAGGGACTTCACCAGTTCTAGCACGCGGTTACGGATTTCCTGGTCTATCTCCGTAAAACGCACCCCCATACCGGGGCTAAACGTATATTGGTCTGCCTTAGGGCAGACCCACGCGACGAGACCCTTCGCCGGCAACCATTTCGTCGGCTCCTCCGGTAGCGAAAATTCAAGAACGAGCGTGGTGCCGATCGGTAGCGGGCTTAGGCTTTCGATAAAGAGCCCGCCTCCGCCGATACCTCCTGCGCGGCTTTCAAGCTGCTGACCTTCCGGGGTTGTGTATTTGACACGGAAGGTGAGTGTCACGCGCGGCTCATTTCTGGTTTCCCGGCTCGCCTGTGGCTTACGGTAGGCCAGAATCTGGTCGATGACGAAGTCCCAGGACAGGTTGCCCATAGGTTCGCCGTTGATCCCCAAGAGGGTGATCAATTCACGGTTTGCATCAAGCTCAAGAGCCTTCCCCTTGTGTCGAAGGCTTGAAGACACGGGATATCTCACAGGTCCTCCACGTTCAATCTGTAGCGCAAGTATAGCGCAGCATTTCATCTTGTCGAGGGAAAGCGTAGAGTTATGAGGAGCGTCACGGATCGGGAGGAAGAGAGAGCAAGGAGTATTCCTGAATGGAAGATGTGAGGGAACAACCAGGCCAGGGTGTTCCTGGCCTGGTTGATTCTGCGTAGAGGGCCCGTGGGACGAGTAAAAAGGCTACAGTTATAATGACTTAGGCGGTCTTCACATCCTTGTCTTGTTCAAAGATTCGGATGGGAGCGTGCTTGCCGAGGATGGCATCTTCGGTGATGAGGACCTCCTTAATCTGCTTCTGAGAGGGGGCATCATACATCACGTCCAGCATCACGTCTTCGAGGATGGCGCGCAAGCCTCGCGCCCCGGTTTTCTGGAGAAACGCTTTCCGTGCGATCGCCCCGAGCGCGCCTTCCGTGAACTTGAGCTTCACTTTTTCAAAGGAGAGTAGTTTTTCATACTGCTTCGTGAGCGCGTTTTTCGGTTCGGTCAGGATTCGAATGAGGGCTCGTTCATCCAGCTCATCCAAAGTGGCGACGACTGGCAGCCGTCCGACGAACTCAGGAATCAAACCGTACTTGAGGAAGTCTTCCGGCTGAACTCTCGCGAACAATTCGCCAAGCCGTATCTCGCTCCGTCCGCGAACTTCGGCTCCGAATCCCATCGCCTTCCGATTCAATCGTTGCTCGATAATGTGTTCGAGCCCGACGAACGCTCCGCCGCAGATGAAAAGGATGTTGCTCGTATTGACCTGAATAAATTCTTGGTGCGGATGCTTGCGTCCGCCTTGAGGCGGCACGTTGGCGACGGTTCCCTCGATGAGCTTGAGCAGAGCCTGTTGGACCCCTTCGCCCGAGACGTCGCGGGTAATAGACGGGCTGTCGCTCTTGCGGCTGATCTTGTCGATTTCATCGATGTAGACAATGCCCCGCTCGGCCCGCTCCACATCGTAGTCCGCTGCTTGCAGAAGCTTCAGGATGATGTTTTCCACGTCTTCACCGACGTACCCTGCCTCGGTGAGCGTGGTCGCATCGGCTAGCGTAAAGGGGACGTCCAAGTACTTCGCAAGGGTTTGGGCCAACAGTGTTTTCCCTGTGCCGGTGGGCCCCAGCATGAGGATGTTGCCCTTCTGGAGTTGCACGTCGTCAACATCTTTATCCTTGGACGAGATTCGTTTGTAGTGGTTATGAACGGCTACCGCGAGGATTCTTTTGGCCCGCTCCTGTCCCACGACGTATTGGTCCAAGTGGTGTTTGATTTCCACCGGCTTTTTGAGTTTCGACGAAATCTCTTCTTTGGCTTCTTCCCAATCCTCGGCAATGATGTCGTTACAGAGGTTGACGCACTCGTCGCAGATGTAGACGGTGGGCCCGGCAATCAATTTGCGGACCTCGTCGCGACTCTTTCCACAGAACGAACAACGGAGATGTCGATCCATCTTATCCGGCTTCCCCATGCGCCCTCCTCGTGTTACTTGTCCTTGGTTGCGTCTTTCCCTGCATCGCCACCGATGGCCTTGAGAAGTTTCGGTGGTCGTGTAATGACTTCGTCGATGAGACCGTACTGCTTGGCTTCTTCTGCCGACAAGAAGTAGTCCCGTTCGGTGTCTAGGGCTATCTTCTCAAGCGGCTGGCCGGTATGTTTGGCCATGATCTCATTGAGTCGTTCGCGGATTTTCAATATCTCTCTGGCATGAATGTCGATTTCAGTGGCTTGCCCTTGAAACCCTCCCATGGGCTGGTGAATCATAACCCTCGCATTCGGCAAGGCGAATCGTTTGCCTTTGGTTCCAGCGGCGAGCAAGAAGGCTCCCATGCTGGCGGCCTGGCCCAGGCAGATGGTGTTGATCGGGGGCTTCACATACTGCATGGTGTCGTAAATGCCCAATCCCGCCGTGACGCTTCCCCCGGGGGAGTTGACGTAGAGATTGATGTCTTTTTCAGGATCCTCCGCTTCAAGAAACAAGAGCTGGGCAATGATCAGGTTGGCAAAGATGTCGTCGATCGGAGCACCGAGGAAGATGATCCGATCTTTCAGGAGCCGAGAATATATGTCGTAGGCGCGTTCGCCTCGGTTAGTTGTCTCAATAACAATGGGAACTAGCATGCACGTGGTTCCTTTCCGTTAGCAGGGTGCTGAAAAAGTCCGCCAGCTTCGTTCTCGCATCGTTCAGATCCTCAACGTACCCCAGAGGGTACGCCTCCGGTCTTCACTCGCTGCGGCCTTGCTGGACGGCCTTTTTGAGCACCCTGCATGCCCACAGATTTTTCCTCAGTCTGTTAAAAATTCTCGAACAACCGGAGCAAGGCAGGCCTGCACCGTTCAGCACTATCCCTGAATCACCGCATTGCGGTAGACGAAATCCAAGGCTTTATCCACCAAAGTCCTGGTACGTAATTCTTCGATCGACTCTTGTCCGCCGGCTTTGATCATCTTGACGAGCTCGGCGGCCGGCATCTTGAGGTCCGAGGCCAGCCGCATGATCTCAGCATTGAAATCGTCTTGCGTGACTGTCAGCCCTTCTTTTTCGGCGATTTCCTCCAGCACGAGGCTGAGCTTCACGCGGCGTGCCGCTTCGTCCCGATATTCCTGTCGAAGGCTTGTGAGATCCTCCGTGGCGGGCGATTCCTGGGCGCCACCCTTCTGTTGTTGCTGCTGTACATGCTGACGGATGATGGCCTCCAGCTCACGTTCTACCAGGGTTTCCGGGAGATCAAAGTGATGGGTCTCTACAAGCCGTTTCATGATCGTATCTTTATGTGTGTCCTCGATTTCTCGCTTCAACGCCTGCTCCATCCCGTCACGCAGCTTATCTTTGATTTCCTGGAGCGAGTTGTAGGGGCCGCAATCTTTGGCAAATTCATCGTCCAGGGCCGGCAGCTTCTTTTCCTTGACGGACTTGATCGTCAGGGTAAATACAACCGTCTTTCCGGCAACGCGAGGATCGGGATGACTGTCTGGGTAGGGCTGGGAAATTTCGAGCGCGTCTCCCTCTTTTTTCCCCCCGACATGCGAATCAATTTCCAAGCCCAAGACGGATGCGTGTGACCCGACCTTGTGGAGTTGACCGTCCTTCTTCGTGCCTTCCAACGGCGTGCCATCGAGCGTGCCTTGCAGATCCAGGACGATATAGTCTCCGTCCACGATGGCATGGCCGGTCGGGGTGGCTTCCAGGCGGGCTTGTTGTTCGCGCAAGACTTCAAGGCCACGGTCGAGCTGTTCGTCGGTGATGGTGCGATTGTCGGGTTTGAGTGTCATCGGGCTCGGCGCCTTATAGTCCCGCAACTGAATTTTCGGCTTGATCTCGACGGTCGCGGTAAACGTAAAGGGCTCGTTCTTCTTAATCTTGACTCTGTCCAGCGGGGGGATTTCAACGTGGACCGGCACAATTCCCGCTTGACGGACGGCCTTTTCGTAGAAGTCCGGCACGAGGCTTCGGATCACATCCTCTTCCACGGTTTTGGCATAGCGTTTTTCCAGCAAGGCCAAGGGTACCTTGCCGGGGCGAAATCCTGGGATATTGACCTGACGGTTCAGCTCGACGTAGGCGCGGGCAAGCCGTTGAGTGACCTCATCAGCCGGCACCTCAATCTTGAGGGCGCGTTTCATTGGTCCTAGTTCAGTCACTTCCATGTTCATAGCTGGCGCGTACCCTTTTCTTTCTTGAGGAACCTAGCGCAGGTTGCCTGGTCGTGGTCTGGTGCGAGAGGGGGGACTTGAACCCCCACGGTTACCCACGAGATCCTAAGTCTCGCGCGTCTGCCAGTTCCGCCACTCTCGCATGGTGGGGTCTTCAGGAGCCGACTCCTGAAGGGTGAGCAAGCAAACGAAAGCTCATATTTGTGTCTGTATTTTGTACCGTTGGATGTATCCCACTGTCAACCCTACTTCTTCGGGGTAGGACTGCGTTCACTTGCGTGCACATGGGGCGGTTAACATCCGTTTCTGAGCATGACTATTCATCAATGATGTCTAGCAGGATGCCGAAAAGGGCCTTATCATACCTGCGGTAGCCGCAGCCTTCAATGACGGTTATAATCAGGCAGCGTGCGTAATTCTTCGTCAGCTGACCGGTTAGGAGGTGCGCGATGCGCGTTGTGCTACTGCTCGCAATTCTGGCGAGCATTATTATAGCCCTTTCCTCTTCTCCCTCATGGGCCTACCGGGACCATTTCACGCCGGAGCAGAAAGCGCTGCTGGGTAAGATTCAAACAGTGCGCATCGAGGCGATTGCCCTCGTAGACAAGGGAGCTGTTGATGCAGCCCCGATAGTCGAGCTTGTCGCCCGTCGGATCGGTGAATTGGGATATACGGTGGTGCGAGAAGCAAGTAAACCCCATGACGCTGTGTTCAAAGTCAAATGCGAACAGCGAAAAACATGGGAAGGTACGACGGCTGCCGGAGGCGATGCAGATTTGCCCGATGCCCCGTCCCGGCTGTGGAAAGGCCCCGCCTGTCAGATGACCTATCTCCTCGGTAACATGAAGGTGAAATGGCAGAAAGAGGTCCGAACCGAGTTTGAGAATGCAGAGCA
>Ga0209253_10001720_pt1 | contig 19290 bp, 16 predicted proteins | sample FrelakmetBRP12BR_FD_187145 | JGI IMG/M metagenome (GOLD analysis project Ga0209253, IMG submission 187145) | Freshwater lake sediment microbial communities from the University of Notre Dame, USA, for methane emissions studies - BRP12 BR (SPAdes)... | ecosystem: Environmental > Aquatic >... | reverse complement strand
CTCAAGGCAGGCTTAGCTGGAGATGCATGGGCGCATGACAAACTCGAAGTCCACACGTATCAGGTTCAGGCGTTCGAAGAAGAATGACACGGAAGACAAGCCCCCGGAGGCGCCCTAGCAAGGTCATTTCAAGAACTGTTTTCCGGAGTAGGACACCGGCGTGAAAAGACATTTGAAAGTATTCATCCTGTGGGCAATCATAGGGACCGGTGTTTCTTCCATTGCAGTTCAGCTTGCCACCGTCCGGGAGTTCCTGTCTCAGTTTCACGGCAATGAGATCACGATATCCCTTGTCCTCTTTTCCTGGTTGCTGCTCACCGGTCTTGGAAGTCTCATTGCAAAGGTCTTTCGCCGGTCTTCCGTGACCGCCTTCACCCTTCTCTCCGGCCTACTCGCTTTCTGGCCTCTCCCTCAGCTCATTCTGATCCGTTATTTCAGAGAGAGTGTTTTTGTCCATGGGGCATCCCCGGGATTCAATCAAGTCTTCTTCTACATCCTTGCAACCATAGCCCCCTATTGCCTGCTGCTCGGTTTCATCCTGCCCTACTCCCTGAGGGTGCTGAACGAACGGGGGGAGAACTTCACGTCTGGAGGGCTTTATGTCACAGACAGCATCGGAGACATCACGGGCGGAATCCTGTTCAGCTTTGTCCTGGTTTACTCCTTTACTGCGTTTGTGACCATTGCCGTCACTTCAGGGCTTCTGATTCTGGTGGTCCTTCTCCTTTTCCTTGTCTTTCGGAGATTTGTGCTGTTCTTCTTTGCCCTCGTGTGCACCGGGCTCTTCTGCTTGTTTTCTCTCAATAGCCATTTTGAGAAGCTCACCCTGTCCCCGCAGTACGGAGAGATCCTTCGATATGTGGAGTCGCCCTACGGCAGAATCGTGATCAGCAAGGAAGGAACCCAGCACACCTTCTGGGAATCCGGAACCCCCTTCTATTCAGATGCGGACATTGTGAACAGCGAAGAGAAAATTCACTATGCCTTGAGCCAGCTGGAAGAGGTGCGAAGCGTTCTGCTGGTATCCGGAGGTTTGGGGGAAACGCTTCTCGAAGTGTCGAAGTATGCTCCGGCTTCTGTGGACTACGTGGAACTGGATCCCAATCTCACAAGGGTCGCGCAGGAGCTCGGTTTGATTGCCCAGTCCCCGTCTCTTTCGATCATCCATGATGACGGGAGGCATTACATCAAAACGTGCTCCAAGACGTATGACGCCATCGTCGTCGATCTTCCTGAGCCTGACACGTTTCAACTCAACCGGTTCTTCACCTCCGAGTTTTTCTCTCTGGCCAAGAAGGCTCTTCAAAGAGACGGAATCCTTTCCTTCAGCGTGGACTACTCGCCGAACTACCTGAGCGAGATCCAGAGGAGCAAGCTTTCCGTTCTATACAACACGGCAAAGCAGCATTTTCGAAATGTGCTCATTCTTCCTGGGGAGAAGGCTTACTTTCTTTGCAGAGACGGTGAGCTGTGGACGGACGTGCCTGCACGGCTCGCCCTGAAATCCGTGATGACTTCTTACCTGGAGGGCTTCTATCACGGCAATGTGACGCAGGAACGAATCGAAGGCCTTCAGAAAAAGCTGGATCCAAAGGCTCCGGCCAATACCGACTTTGAGCCGAAGATCATGAGTGCGCTGTTTCAGGAGTGGTTCACCAAGCACGGGTCTTCACCTAAGGTCTTCGCCCTCGTGACACTGGGACTCACGATTCTGTACCTGATCTTCCTCCGCAGGGAGGAGTACGTGCTTTTCACCACAGGGCTGGCGAACATGGGCGTGGAGATGTTGATTATCTTTACGTTCCAGGTGATGTACGGCTGCATCTATCTGAAGCTCGGAGCCATTGTGACCGCTTTCCTGATGGGCTTGCTTCCCGGCGCGATGTTTGGGAACCTCTTCAAGGGGAGGGGACTTATTCCTTTCATCGTCTCTGAGATCATTCTTTTCAGCCTTCTTGTGGTTTTCTATGTGTGGATCAGCTTTTCCGAAGGGGATATTTCGCAATATTATTTTCTTGGTTACGGCTTTGCCTTCTCCTTCTTCTGCGGGTATCAGTTCCCCCTTGCCGTCGGCCTCATCGGTGAAAAGGAAAGCCCTGCGGCCGGGTGCCTGGCAGCGGATTTTACAGGCGCTGCCGTGGGGACTTTGGCCACGGGAGCGATCCTGATCCCTTTGCTGGGCATACAGATGGCCATGATTTTTTTGATCCTCGTCAAGATTTCAAGTAACATCATCGTACTCTTCCCGCGCGGACGGACCGCTTCATGAGGATGACCCGTAAAGAATTTCTGAAGACAGTGGGGATCGGGCTTCCGGCCCTTCTTTGTGCCGGCGGCGGGCTTTGCTTCGGCCAGAGCAGGGGAGAGGATATCCGGGGAGAAATCTTCAGGAAAGATGCGCCGGCAAAGCCGTGGAAGTGGTCCGTGGAGGGCTTTTACTACACCTCGGACGGAAAGAACGTTCAGTGCCAGGTGTGCCCGAATCTCTGCCTGCTTGAACCAGGGGATCGCAGCGTCTGCCGATCCAAGGTCAATATTGACGGGAAGCTTTATTCCCTGGCTTATGGAAACCCCTGCTCGGTTCACGTGGACCCCATTGAGAAGAAGCCCCTCCATCACTTTTATCCGGGCACCTCGGTCTTTTCCATTGCCACCACGGGCTGCAATCTCAGGTGCCTGAATTGCCAGAACTGGGAGATCTCTCAGAAGAAGCCCGAGGAGGTTCAGTCCAGCGAACTGTTCCCACGGGACGTGGTGCGCGAGTCTCTCAGGAGGGAGAGCCCATCGATTGCCTTTACGTATTCCGAGGCCATCACGTACTATGAGTACATGGTGGATACGGCCAGGCTGGGCAGAGAAGCAGGGCTCAAGAACGTTCTCGTATCCAACGGGTACATCAATCGCGAGCCTCTCCTTGAGCTTTGCAAGGTCCTGGACGGCGCAAACATCAATCTCAAGTCTTTTGATGATCGTCTCTATCGAGCCCTGAACGGCGGAACGCTGCAGCCCGTACTCAACACGCTCAAGATCCTCCACGAGCAGGGAGTCTGGTTGGAAATAACCACCCTCGTGGTGCCGACCTATGTGGAAGACCCTGAGATGATCAAGAGAATGTGCGGATGGATTTTGAAGGAGCTCGGTCCGGATTATCCTCTTCACCTGCTCCGATTCTCCCCCCAGTACCGGCTCACGCGGCTCCCTCCGACACCCGTTGCAACCCTGGAGCAACTGAGGGAGGTGGCCCTGGGGGAGGGCCTCCGGTATGTTTACCTTGGGAATGTGCCGGGACATCAGGGCTGCCATACGACCTGTCCTCACTGCAGGAGACTCCTTGTCGAAAGAAACGGGTATTTGCTCAAACAGGTCCACTTGAACAAGGGCCATTGCAAATTCTGCAATCATGTGATACCCGGAAGGTGGTCCCAGGCTTGAGTTTAGAATCTTAGCCTGCAATTTCTCTGCACCATGCACCAACGATGAAACAGGAGTCCGACGGGTTTTGAACCGCAGAATATCGAATGAAGAATGATGAATGTCGAAGGGAATTAAAATGATAGTAAAATTTCTTCATTTGATATTCAATTCATAGTGACTCAATAAGATCGGGATTCGTTTGTGGCTAAAGACCTGCGTTAGAGAGTGATGCGTTTCGAGAGCTCAGTCCATGTACAATAGCTTCTACGGATTCAAGGAGAGACCCTTTCAGCTTGTGCCCAACCCGGCCTACCTCTACCTGAGTCGCAGTCATGAGGAGGCCATGGCGCACCTGGTTTACGCCATCACTCAAGGGGACGGCTTTGTGGAGATTACGGGCGAGGTGGGAACGGGCAAAACCACTCTGTGCAGAGCCGTGCTTGAGAACCTGGATCAAAACACGGAAGCCGCTTACATTTTCAATCCGAAGCTCGACTCGCTTCAGCTCCTGAAAGCTGTTAACGACGAGTTCGGGATTCCCTCCAGCGGGAACAGCGTCAAAGAACTCATCGACACGCTGAACGCCTTTCTGATGAAGAAAAAGATGGAGGGCAGAAAGGTGGTTCTGATTATCGATGAGGCACAGAACCTGGGCAAGGATGTGCTGGAACAGCTCAGGCTTCTTTCCAATCTCGAGACTACGACGAGCAAACTGATCCAGATCATTCTCGTGGGCCAGCCGGAGCTCGGGGAGATGCTTGACTCCCATGAACTCCGTCAGCTCGGCCAGCGAATCACTCTGAGCTGTTATTTGACCCCGCTCAATTACAAAGAGACCAGGGGGTATATCCACCACCGCATTCAGGTGGCCTCTCAGAAACCGGAGGTCCGCTTTACGCGAGCGGCGTTGCGGGCGATTTACAAATACTCGGGCGGTATTCCCAGGCTGATCAATATCTCCTGTGATCGGGCTCTTCTGACCGCCTATGGTTTGAATCGTAAAAAGATATCAGGCCCCATTGCCATGGCCTCGATCAGGGAACTGGCGGCACGGGGGAACGTGAAGCGCCTGACGCTGCAAAGGAGAAAGAGGCTGTCTCTGTCCATGGGCGTGCTCCTTGGCGTTTTCGTAGCCGTTCTCTATCTGGCCTCATTATTCCTCATCATTCATCGCTCCGTAGACCTGAAGATCAACAGCCTGATCGAGTCCGGAGAGATTGAAAGGCCCAAGGTGACCCAGAAGGTCGATCCCATCAATAACCCTCAGCCTGGTGCGGGCGTGTTCGCCATGACCCAGGAAAGTCCCGGTGTGACCCGGGAAGGCGCGGAAGGAAGGTCAGAGTCGAAAGCACGGCAGCAGTTCTCTCCCCTGGCTGTCTCGGATCTCGGCGGAGTCCTGGCAAAGATCAACCGCCGTTCTTCGCGGGCGCTCGCCATGAAGGCGGTGATCGATCTTTGGTCAGGAAGCCCTGAGAGCAGTCCGCTGCTCAATGATATGGAGGACGATGAGGCTTTTTTTAGAGTGGCGGCAAGGCAGAACGGGCTTTTGATCCAGCGGGTGGAAGGAGATCTTGAGTTCATTCTCAAGCTGAATCTGCCTGCTGTGATGGAGCTCTATCTTCAGGGAGGAGGCACTCCCCGGTATCTCACCCTGGCCAAAATCAATGAGGAAGACATGGTTCTCCTGGGGGGAGCGATGGAGGAGGGCATTCAGGTGGACAGGGATCAGTTGACCTCCTACTGGTCCCGTGTGGCCTACGTGGCCTGGAGGGATTTCCTCAGCTTGCCCGTGACCCTCGCCCTTCAGAATTCCAGTGACTCGGTGTTGACGCTGAAGATGTTCATGCATGACCTGGGCTATAAGGACATGGAACTCACGCCGACCTATGACGACAAGACCGCAAAGGCAATCAAACAGGTTCAACGAAAACACGGAATTCCTGCAGACGGGGTGGTAGGACCCTTGACCAAGATCGCCCTTTATAATGAAAAAGCAGCACTGGATATTCCCCGTCTTGCAGATTAGAATCTTAAACTGCAACGTTGCCGCAAGATGCGGAGAATTCTTTGAGCCCGGAACGGGGGGTGTGGTCTCTCCCTGAAGTCCAACTCCGTCGGATTTCAGATAACTCCCTCCTCCGGCGGGCGCGAAGCCCCAACGGGGCGTTGTATGAAACCTGGCTCGGCAGATTTCATTGAGGCAGGGATCGTGAATTTGATGGACTCCGGCGACATGAGGGCGCACCCGTGAGCGCTATCCTGAAAGCATTGAGAAGAGTTGAGAACGAGTCGGTCCAGCAGAGCGAGACTACGGCTGTTCCGAAAAAACTCGATGCCAAGAAGGCGATCCGAGACCAGTACAAAAAAAACTGGACGACTCAAGAACTCTTGATCTTCCTGTTGCCTCTCCTGACCCTGGCGATTGTGATCTGGGTGGTCTTCAGTTACAAACCCTTTCTCATTCCCAAGTCGTCCACCGCAGCCGTGAAGTCAAACCCTTCGCCTGTAAAACAATCCGCCAAACCGCCGGCATTGGATAACAGGAGAAAATGGAGCGAAGCCGCCTCTCCTCCCGGCGCCTCTCTCACGAAAGAAGAGCATACGACACCGAGAGGGGCGTCCAAGAAGGAAAAGAAGGCAGCCGCTGATTCCGCCCCGGCGCGACAGGAAGGTCCCTCTGCCGAAGATCCGGAATTCAAGCTGCAGGCCATTGTTTGGTCTGACCACCCGGAGAGCTGCTTTGCCGTAATCAACGGCGTCATTGTGCGGGCTGGCGGCAAGATTGAAGGCGTTTCTGTGACCGAGATTGGAAAAGACTACGTCTCTTTCAAGTCAGGTCAGAAAACGTGGAAAATGAAAATGATGACGGAGTAGAGACGGTGCAAGGCGCACGGCTCACGGTGCACGGCCGACACCAATTTGCTTCGGGCTTTTCCCGTGTACCGTGCGCCGTGTACAGTGCACCATCCGGCCTCTATTTCAAATCCATGTTCGGCAGAGATTCAGCTGGCCTAACCGCCTGAGCCTATTCCTCGACAACGATCGCTCCCGGCGCGCACTCTTTGGCCGCTTTCTTCACAAGAGCCTCAAAGTGCTTGGGCACCACGTCGACGAGAACCCGTGAGTTGAGTTTGTCCTCATCGTACTCAAAGACCTCCGGGCAAACCTTGTTGCAGTTCCTGTCTCCCATGCACAGATCATAGTCAATCCTTACTTTCATGGTCTTCCTCCTGCCGTGTTTTAGAGTCTTACCCTGTGACTTCTCCGCAAGCTGCGTAGAAGCTCAAAAGCGAACCGCAGAATATCGAATAACGAATGACGAACGCCGAAGGAAACAACAGAAGAGATTTAACTTCATCATTCGAAATTCGTTGTTCGACATTCGGGGTTCTATTTGGGTTGCGGCCAAAAGCCTGCATTAGATAATATACCGATCTCCCAACTGCCACCACCCTATCGTGGATCCCTCCCGTTTGAACTGGATGCTTTCTCTCTTCTCGATCTCTCTGATCCAGTCTCCCAGTGCCGACGCATGGTGGACAATCAGCGGGATGCTGAGGTCAGGGAGAATATCGTTGAGCAATCCGTAGAGGGAAATGATTCTTTTGTTATTCGATTCCGTTTCGACCGTGTCCCAGGGAGTTGGATGAATGAAGCCGTGCATAGCGCCTTCCTGCCTGGCGTAGGCCCATTGGCGGGGGAATTCGTCCTTGAGTTCCCTCATGAGTTTCACGGCTCGCAGATTTGTCTCCGCATCGAGCCCTTTGTGAAGGTTGGACAGAATGAGGTCGTCGAAAGACTCGAAACCCACGGACCCCAAAAGAATCCGGACACCCAGGGCACCGGCCAGGGTGAGAGCTTCCCTCAGAACCTTTTGTCCCAGAACAAACCAATCGGCCCGCAGGGTCAGGTTCATTTGGGAGAGGCGAATCTCTTTTTCTCGAACCATGGCCAGGACAGCCGGAAGGCCCGGGACGGCGTTTTCATTGATAAGTTCAAAAGGAATCTTGCGGCCATCCTCCTGTTCCGGGAGTCTCTGGATCTGTTCCAACACAGCATCGAGGCTCAAGGCTCCGTGAAACCCCTTGTCCACCGCCACATCGCAAAAACTGCACCCCTTCAGGGAAAGTGTCACTTTGTCGTGTTCTTTGCTTTTCAAGGCGACAGGATAATCTATATCGAGGGACCTGCTTTGATTCGCGTGAGGGCACCCGATCTGCTGGAGCACTTGACCTGTTGTAACGGGCAAAGGAGTGAGCGTGCCGCTGCCTAAACGGTAGAGGTTGTTCCAACGGACCTTTGTCAGGAAATGCTCATTCCAGTTGGAAGAGGCGTTAAGGAGGCCCGGTTCAGAGATCGTTTCCTGATCTATCGGATGCTTCAGAAAAGGAAGAATTTGCTCGGCAGGTCCGTGAACGGCCATTGAAAAGCAAGTCGAAAGTCCCTGGAAATAGTGAGGATGATGTTGGCGCCCCTTCTCTCCCACGAAGTCCACGTCCGCCTGGGGGCCTGCGAGAATCGTGAAAGAGCCCTCTTCCTTGAAATCACGGGCAAGGGAGAAGAGGTCTGTCCGCCCGCCCAAGTAGGAAAAGCTGATGACCGGCCGGCTATTCCCGAAGTAATCATAAAGGGTTTTCTTGAGGAGGTTCTTGTCATCTTCCCTTGTGACGGCCACGACGGCACAGTCATAGGTCGTGTTATCCTGAATAATGCTCGCGGCCAATTGGGGGCCGAGGAGGCCATAGCTTTCACCCTCAACATAGCCTGTCAAAATGGCCATCCTCTTTCTTCTCATTTGGAACAAGACCTTTCTTATACTCTCTTAACGAGTCTCACTTACCCCTTCGTCCTTCGATACCTCAGGACGAACGTTCCTACCGATCATGGTGAGGTATCGAACCATGATCAAGAGCTGATTTCCAATCATTTAGGAGGGCATTGGCCTCAAGTCTCTCAATAAGCCTTGAAATTTCAGTCAACTTGTCTTAATTTCCAAGCATCGAAAGAGTTCGGGGTGCAAGCACTCACAATACCGGACTGAAGGAACAGCAAGGATGACGGAATTTAATCATCGCCCTGTCAAAAGCAAGGAGAGGACATGCTAACCGGTGAAGAGCTTGACAGATACAGCCGTCAGATCATGATCCCCCAAATCGGAGAAAAGGGACAGGAGAAACTGAAAAGGGCTAAAGTTTTCATCGCCGGGGTCGGGGGCCTTGGTTCTCCTGTCTCGATCTACCTGACAGCGGCGGGGGTGGGCCACCTTCGCATGGTGGACCACGACAGGGTGGATCTCACCAATCTTAATCGACAGGTCGTCCACTGGTCGGGCGATGTGGGAAAGAGGAAGGTGGAGTCGGCTCAGGAGAAGTTGAACAAGCTCAATCCGAATGTGACCGTCGAGACTCTGAGTGTAACCCTATCGGAGGAGAATGCTTCAGAGCTCATTACGGGATTTGACCTGATCGTCGATGCGATGGACAATCTGCCAACCCGTTATCTGCTGAACAAGAAGGCGATCGAGCATGGGATCCCATTTTTCCACGGTGCCGTTAACGGGTTTGAAGGGAGGGCAATGACCGTAATACCCGGCAAAACCGCTTGTCTGAGATGCCTTTATCGCGGCCCTGTCCCAGAGTCGAAATTCCCGGTCATCGGGGTGACGCCTGCGGTGATCGGCTGTATCCAGGCAACGGAAGTGATCAAGTACCTGGTGGGGAGCGGCGAGCTTCTCGGAAACAGGTTGCTCGCCTATGATGGGCTGAATCTGAAGTTTACTGAGTTTAAGGTGCAGCGGAATCCACAATGTGAGCACTGCGCTCACATTTAACGTCCTCGGTTAAAGGGGGACAAGGAGGAATGAGAAGTGGCTGTCAAAGTCCATCTTCATCTTACGCTCCGGCAATTCACGAACGGTCAGGAAATCATAGACGTGGAGGGAATGACTGTCGGAGAATGCCTCAAGAACGTGGTGAAAAAATATCCTGGAATGGAATCCTCCCTCTTCGGCAAGAATGGAAAGCTCTCTAACATCGTTGAAATCTATGTGAACCTTCAGAGCGCCTATCCCAACGAACTTGCCAAACAGGTCAAAGACGGGGATGAGATTCACGTCACCATGATGCTTGCCGGAGGATAGGATCAGGTGAAAGCGGTCGGCATCATCGGATATCACAAAAGCGGCAAAACGACGCTCGGTGTAAAACTGTGCAAGGAACTCGCGAGTAAAGGGTTGCGTGTGGGTGTGATCAAACACGTCTCCTGTGAACTCCAGCTTGCCGATGCAGATTCTTCCAGATACCGGGCCTTCGCCTCTGTGGTTGCAGCCGCCTCTCCCGTGGAGACGGAAATCATTGTCAAGGGAGAGAAGAGTCTTGAGGACATGCTCCGGTATTGCGCCGATTGTGACTTGACTCTTGTGGAAGGGTTCAAGAGGGAGAGACTGTTTCCAAAAATCGTGTGCCTTCGCGAAAAGGAGGAGAAAGAGGAGCTCTTTGACGGGCTGGAGCTTTTCACCGCCTCCTTCAAGGAAGAAATCGCAGATTACCTGATCTCCAACGATGAGCATGTCCGGGAGATGGCGGCCATTGCCATGGCGAGGGCTTTCGAGCTTGACTGAGCACTAGTTCGCAGGGAAAACTAGAGATTTGACAGTGACAGGAAATACTTGTCGACCCACTAAGGGTTCACTGATATCGATCCAATCCCCGTCATTCAGCGATAACTCATCGAGCGACAGCAGATTGGTGTTCAGGCCGGTTTCCCGCCGAATGACATTACCCACGCTGCACGCGATATCCTTTTCAAAAATAAGGACAATGGGTATCCCTTTGGCGATGGAGTTGGGGAGGGCCGTTTCCATGGACTTAGCAAACAACTCCAATGCGGGATAATTGACCCGAACAGGGTCTCTGAAGTACAAGGCAACGATTTCCTGGCCTTCGACCAAATCATGCCTTTGGAAAGCCATGGTGACCCTTGAAACCACATGCTCCAAACTCAGTTTTTCGTGTTCCACGTCTACCCTGAGGACAGGAATATTCCTGATGGGAAGGGTGAGCTTGTCATCCATAAAACCCGATGAGCCTGAAACAGACAATGAATAAGCCCCTGCGCCGATGACCGTCGCCCTGATTTTGTTGGCCGGCTCGACAACCGGGGACTTGAGTTTGGGAATCAAGGAGCGGATTTTCTTTGCAAGAATGCTTCCGATATCATTGTAACGGCCTTTTCCGGCGTAGATGATCTCAGCCACTCCTCCCGAAAACATATATTCATCGATGGGTGTCGAGAAATCCAGATCACCGGTCATCATGAGTTCCTTGGCTAAAGAGGACCTCGCAGGGCCCATCATCACTTCAATGAGCACTTCGGCCATTTTGGATGCGATTTTTTCAATTTCCGGTTTGGGGATTCGATCCCCAAGTCGGTAGTCCAAGCCGATATCCTGCATGACTTTAACCGCTGGATCGGCAAGCTGGCGGATTCTTACCTCGGAATCCAGGGCAAGCAATCTGCCGCCCACGGAGATGCAACTGGTCGAGAGAACCTCACCGTCTCTTGAGATGGCGAGGTTGGAAGTCCCGCCGCCAATGTCGCAGGACAGTATGGTCTTGCCATGATCTCTTGACCTCGCGGTTGCCCCTGATCCCATGGCAGCGAGGAGGCTTTCGAAATTGGGGCCCGCAGTCGCCGCAACGAGCTTTCCTGCGTCCTTGGACAGTGCTTCAGCGATCTGTGGTGCATTATGTTTCTTGGCGGACTCTCCCGTGATGATCACTGCGCCCGTTTGAATATCCGCAGGGTCAATTCCTGCGCGCTCATATTCTTTCTTGAAAAAAGCGGTCAATTCATCAATATCAATGGTCTTGTCCTGCAGAAAAGGTGTCTGGATGATCCTTCCCTCATAGAGCACATTTCTTTCCTCGATATTGAACCGGAGAGTAGGAGACATCTCGTCTTTTATCAATATCAGATTTGAAAAGACCAAATGACTGGTTGCACTGCCGACATCGATACCGACAGAAAGGAGTTCGATTTTGTTTGTTTCCATTGCCCTATCTCAAAAGGCCCTTTTTTCGCTGAGAGATTTCAACAACTCCGGAACCGCCACGGCAGCAATCCATCGCTTCATTCGTGTGGAAGATTAGACAGTTTCCCATTATGTGTCAAATGATATATGGTCCCTTCCAAGACACTCTCTCACCATCCGATGGCCGCCGGTCAAAAAAAGAGGTTTCCGGCCACAACCGGAAACCTCTCTGAATAAGTGATGTGAGTCTAGAGCTGTGCCATGAGGGCGGCACCCTCTTTGCCTGCACGCGATAGCCTTGCGGCGGCATCCCTTTTCTTCATGATACTCACCTCATCGGCATCCATGTAATCCACGGCTTTCATGTCGCAGAAACGGACGCACTGAGGGTCGCCGTCACACAGGTCACACTTGAAGACCTTCCGGTCTATTACATTAAAGTTCATGGCGCCGAAAGGACACACAGCAACGCAGGATCTGCATCCGATGCACTTGTCATAGTCCACCGTTACTCTAGCCAGATCCTCATCCCTGGAGATAGCTTTCACAGGGCAGACATTCATGCAAGGTGCGTCCTGGCACTGCTGGCATGACATGGGGATGTAAAGCCCCTCAGCCTCCCATTTCATCACCTTGATGCGGCTTCGAGCAGGATTCGAGATGCCGTCATGCTTCACCGCACAGACAAGCTCGCAAAGTCTGCATCCAGTGCATTTTTCCTGATTCACGACAAGAACTTTACCCATTTGTTCCATTGATCTACTCCTTTCAAAAGCATCATACCAGGTGGGACGGCTCATTATCGATGCCGAGTCTCTTCAGGGTCTCAGGCTTGGGAATTCCGTTTTCATCCCAACCCTTGTGCACATATATCTCAGAACGCATCTTCAGGAACTTGTCCTTTTCAATGACTCGACCGACGACATCCGGCGCCCCGCGCCTCGTGGGCTCGTCGTGATAACGATGGTTGAGCACATCGCCCTTTTCAGGATCATCCTTGGACAACCCCTCCCTCAGGTTGAAGAGCCGCTCCATGTTGTTGCACCTCTCGGCGATCTCCCAGATCTGCTGGGGGGTGAGCTGGAGGCCCGTGTTGTAGTAAACTACCTTGACCCAGTCTTCGAAATTGGGAAGGGTAGCTCCCAGGAAGGTGGTGTGGTACTTGCAGATCCCGAGACAGTCCACGGCCATGTAACAGTTCTCGTGCCAGAAGACCTGCCAGGGTTTGCCGATGTATTCCGTATGCTCGGAGCTCAAAGGCCCGTTGTAGGGAACCGGGCTGCTGTAGATCTTCCTCATGACCGGCTCAGGCAGGTGGTAGAGGTCGATGGCCGGCCTGCTCCGCAGGTGGTCTGAACCCCTTGAGGACAAGGCAATGTTCAGGGCCAGCCCCGGGGTTGCCCGCTCATCGGAATGGAGGTTGCTCATCCCTTTGACCTGGATCAGGTAGCTGAAGGAGTTCTTGCCGATCTTCTTAGAGGCGGGAACGCCGCCGTCGGCCAAGGTGTCACCCAACCATCCCTTCCTTTGGCAGATGCGGTGGATCATTTCAATCACCGCATCATCGTTGCCCCACCGGAGGTCCAGGCCGTCGGTCTCTTTGTTTGTGATAATCCCCAGTTCATAGAGTTCCATGGCCCAAGAAATAAGGCTTCCTATCTCCAGGTTGTCCACCCCGTATTGGTCCACAAGATGGTTTCCTGTCAGAACCGTGATTGCCCTCGGGGTGTCCGTCTCCCCTCCGAATGCGCCCTGGGAAGTGTACTCCGGCCCCTCATCATACTTGCCGGCATAAGGGCCGAACGGGATCTTGTACTGAGCCCGACAGTGCACCTGGCACCCGAAACACCCGGTCATGTGGTAAGGTCCGATGGTTTCCGTTGCGATTTCGTCGAGACGCTCTGGTTCCATGTCGTCCGCATACTCGCACTGGTTGTACTGGAAGTTCCTGCACCGGATCCCGCCCCAGGAGTTCGTGGCTCCCCAAATAAAAGGGGTCCCAATGGTTCCCTGGGTCTGGTTCACTTTAGCACTGGTGATCTGCTCGATAAAGCGCTTGTTGAATTCAAGGGCCTCGACCGGATGGGCGATTTTGATGTCCATGGTCCCCCTGGCGGCAACAGCCTTGAGGTTCTTGGAACCCATGACACAACCCATGCCCGTCCTTCCGCCCGCGTTCTTAATTCCCGTCATCACATTGGCATATCTGACCAGGTTCTCGCCCGCAGGACCGCAGACCATGCTCTTGACTTCCTGGTCGCCAAGGTCGTCCCGGATGGCCCATTGCGCTTCGGTAACGCTCCGGCCCCACACGTCGCGGGCGTCCCGGATCTCAATTTTGCCGTTGTGGATATAGATGTACACGGGATGTTTGGCCTTGCCTTTAATCACCAGGTGATTAAACCCTGCCCAGGCCATTTCAGGAGCAAAGAATCCGCCCATGTTGCAGCTGCCCAAGAGTCCGGTCAGGGGGGACTTTGCCATCACGTGGGTCCTGGCTGTCGCAGAGGCGCAGGTGGCGCACAGGAGCCCGCCGCTCACCATGAGCGTGTTATCCGGGCCGATGGGATCACATCCCTTCTTGGTGTGGTTGTAAAGCAGGTAGGCGTCCAGCCCTCTGCCTCCGAGGAACTTCTTTCGAACATCGAGAGGAATGGGTTTTATCTGGATGTCTCCTGTGGTAAGATCGATATAAGCAATTTTACTGTCTAACGGCATGTTACTTCCCCCCCTTCTCCTTCATCTTTCTGGCTAATTCCTCTTCAGCAATTTTTCTATTCACGTCCCAAACTGGACCCCTGATTCTGGGGAATCCATCCTTGACCCACGCCACGCGGAATTCCATTCCGCACGTCGGGCACTTGATGGTCTTATCACCCTTCTTGGGTTCAAGCCTTTCCATGCATGTGGGATTGTGGCATCGGAATTTGCCGTAAGTTCTGGTTGTGCGCAGACTCTCGGCTGTGGAGAGGTTCTCTTTTTCATCGACCATAACGATCACTCCTTTCTAGTCTCCACGTGAGGCGGAGATCATAATGATGGGTTGCAGACACGGAAACAGCCTTGTTCCATAAACCCGGGAGCAAGTTTGCCCATGGGTTCATTATCATGAACAAGCTTGCCAAATGCTACCAGATCCATCTCCCTTGTCAAGGGAAAAATCAAGGGACCGGACAAATTGCGCTTACAGTGTTTATGCAGGTCTTATGGCTATTTTGACCAAACTGAAAACTTCAAAGATTACATTAAGGATCGTTCAATATAATGAACGGTTGATGCTATTTCGCATTTTGAGACGGAGCGCTCTGTTTCTTGATCCACGGTGCCATGCGCCGATAAAGATCCACCACATTTGCTTTTCTGCAGTTCGGGCAGAAGTGAAGATAGTCGTCCGTAAAGGTCCGATTGATTTTTTCGAAAAGCGGCTCAGGCACAAAGAGGGCGCCGCATTTCTGGCAGGGTTTCAATTCGACCGATCGAATCTCCTGCTTGGGGAGGATCTGGAAAAATTGTCGCGGACTGATCTCGTGCCTGAGTTCAGCCGCGTTTTCCGGGCACGTATTCACACAGGCTCCGCAGCAGATGCACTGGTAATGGGAGTAGTTGAAAATCCGGGCTGTCCCCTGGTCCTTCGACTCGATCGTGCCCGTGGGGCAGCTCAGCTCGCATGAGGCGCATCCCGTGCACCGGCTGGGATTCAACCTGGTTCGGCAAAAGAGGAAGACCGCCATGAGAATCATGGCTTCTCCGCTCAGAACGTGGATAAGCCGCATGTTGTCCCCGAAAAAAGCGACTTTATCAAGGGTCCCGTGAGTCAGGAACCAACCGGTAAGAAAGGGGAGCCCTGCGATAACAATGACGACGAAATCCGTCCACGAAGTGCCTGCTCGCGCTTCTGACCAGAAGAGCCTCCGAGACAGGAAAAACACGGCAATGACGATCACTACAAGGGTCATCCAGTCAGCGAGCTTGTCGGAAATAGAGGACCATGCCCACCCGAGCCTGGATTCCTCCCATAAGCTAATGTGTCCGCCTAGCCAGATAGGCACGATGAAGAGACAGAGGTGAAAGACGTAACGGATGACCGCATAAAGGGGTTTCTTTGCAATGGCCTTGTGGAAAGGCAGGAGAAACCGGCCGAAGATGGGCATGGTGAATCCCCATCCCATCTGCTCTCCTTTTGGGCTGCTGATGATCTTGATCCCGAAGAAGACAAGCCTGGCCGCTGCACCGGTGAGAAGCAAGAGAAAGACGATCCAGAGTAGAGGGCCCTCTGCAAAAGAGCCTAAGTCCATGGTGGCCTCCTCCGAGTGGCCTAGCAGGTTGCTGAAAAGCGCCCATCTACGGCGTTGCCCTCATCCCTCGTCGTTGCGACGTACTGGACTGTACGACTCACTCCTCGGGATTTCGGGCGCCTTGTATCTGAGCGTTTTTGAGCAACCTGCGAGCAGGGTCTTTTTCACCACCCCGTTAGTGAGTAAAAGCCGGTTCATTTAAATGAACAGACTTGACAGCTATCATAGCGAGGCGTCCTTTTTTGTCAAGGAGAAAATAGAGCCAGCAAAGACGATTGACTTGACGTTAACCGGAGCCGCCAGCCCGGGCCAGAATCCTGTTGACATGGGTCTCTGAATACCTGTAAACTCATTCAACAGTTCAATATGGTGAACAATGAGTAAAGGATACTTTGCACCATCTGTTAAGAAAGCCTTCGAGATCCTGAAGCTTGTTTCCACAAGCAAGGACGGAGTCGGAATCAGCGAGATTGCAAGGGGCCTCGGGATGGCCAAAAGCACTGTCCACGGGATGACCTCTGCGCTGGAAGAGATGGGCGTTGTCTTGAGGGATCCTGCTACAAAGAGGTACACCCTCGGGTTCACGCTGTTCGAGTTGGGGAAAAACGCCTATTCGCAAATAGACCTGAAGGACCTTGCGAGACCCGTGGCTGAGGAGCTGATGGAAAGAAGCCATGCGTCGGTTTTCCTCGGAGTCCTGAACTGGGACCACGTCACTGTGCTGGACGTGGTGGAACCCAGGACCGAGCTCAAGATCACGGCGCCGATTGGAACGACCCTGCCGCTGTTGGCAGGCGCCGTGGGAAAGGTCTTTCTTTCAAAACTGGATGAAGAAGAGGTGAAAAGGATCATCAAGACCAAAGGGCTCATTCGCTTTACCGAGAACTCGATTACCAGCACCGACCGCTATCTGCAGGAGATCCGGACGGCCAGAGAAAACGGCTTCGCCACGGATGATGAGGAATACATTCTGGGTGTCAGGGCCGTTGCCGCGCCCATAAAAAAGGCCGCACCGCTCATGTCTGCCATTTGGGTCGTGGGACTCAAGGCAAGCCTTGATGAAGAGAGGATGAAGCTCCTTGCCAAATACACGGTGGACGCTGCCCGAGCCATTGATCTCAGAATCGAACGACAGCTTGTCGGCTCGATGGGATAAGGAAGCGCAAGGCGAGAGGCTATTTCCTCCCCTCATATTCCTGCTGGAATCGCTCGAAGAATTTTTCCATGAACGCATGACGCTCCTCTGCCATGCGTCTCCCCTCCGCAGTGAGCATCCGGTCTTTGATCTTGGAGAGCTTGAGTTTGAATTCCCTGTACCCTGTGTCCTCTTCCGTGTAAGGCCGGGTGTTGCGGAGATCCGATTCAGGATTGTGAAGCTTGGCCCCTACCTCTCCGGCAAACAGAAAGGCCCTGCCGATCCCAATTGCCCCGATGGAATCGAGCTTGTCCGCATCAAAAAGAGTTCTGGCTTCCAGCGTTTCAGGCGCATGGTTTCCGCGAAACCTGTGCGATCCAATGCAGTGGACGATGCTCCATTTCTTTTCGTGGGACAAAGGGTAGTTCACCAGCAAGGTTTTCGCGATCTCCGCTCCCTTTTCCGCATGACAGATCGTTCCCTTTGACTCGTCTTCGTAAGATCGCCCCACATCATGAAGGTAAGCAGCAACGGCCAGAACTTCCAAATCGGCTCCTTCAGCCTGTCCGATATGCATACACAGTCTATAAACCCGTTCCGTGTGATCCCAGGCATGACTGCCGCGAGCAGTACTGAAGCACTTTTTGGCGTATCCTACGATGTCTTCTATGGTGACCGTCATGATCTTTGTCTCTAACCTCAAAATCCCCTCAACCCCCTGTCCGATAACCATGATTTGGTCTCCGTTCACCCTTCGATACCTCAGGGTGAACGGAGACGGCATTCAGTAGCTGTTTGGTTTTCCGTTCGTGGTGAGAGCCTGTCCTGAGGTATCGAAGGATATCGAACCACGAAGGGAGTGACGGCCGGCATGCCATTCCATCTCCGTCTTTGAAAAGAATGGGGGGTGTCGGACAGTCTCCAAGGTGGAATTTCCGGTGTCATTCCACCAGATTCAGTTTTTTTATTACATTATCCGTGATCCAGTGCGGGTCCCACCATTCAATAGGGTTCACGAAAATCCCCTGGAGCATGACTGAAAAATGGAGATGGTCGCCGCCGGCAAGCCCGGTATCTCCGGTAAGACCTATGGTCTGCCCTTTCTTCACTACTTCTCCCGGGCTCACTTCAATCTTGCTCAGATGTCCGTAAACAGAGGCAAGCCCTTGCCCGTGGTCGATGACGACAGCAAGCCCGTAGATCCCAAGCCTGTCGCCAAAGATCACCTTTCCGTTGTTTGACGCAAGCACCGGAGCATTGGTAAGCGATGCGAGGTCCACACCGAGATGGACCTTGTCATCCACCCTCTGTCCTTTGTAAAAGTAAAAGCGATGATCGGCGAAACGGGCCATGGTCTGGCCGTTCCAGTGAGAGAGCCACACGCCATCCCAGAGTTTGTCCGGACCGGTTTTGTCTTTCATCTGATGGAGGGTTTGGTGGTTTTCGCGGCGAAGATCGTTATTGATCTTGAGAAATTTCTTGATGTCGCTGTCCTCGGGATCGAGCGGGTAAAACGAGAAGAAAGGCAAGAGCTTTTCGAGGAACCTGTCGGAAAGTTCGATTTTGTCTTCGCGAAACTTCTTCTGAATAACAAGGTAATAGAAAGAGGTCCTCGCCTCATTCCCAGCCTTGTCCTTGGCCCAAAGACTGATTTTGGGGTTCGATGTCTTTTCGTAAGGGATGGCGAAGTAGCAATGGTGAATTCCTTTTTCACCCTGATCCTTGTCCGGGTAGCCCGGGAAGAAGAGGTCATCGACAAACACCCCGCTTGAGGCCGTATCCTGGGAGGTTTGATAGACAGCGAACCCGACCCCGCCCACATTCACGTTGTGCATGCGACTGATTGCTCTGAGGGAAGGGGGAAGGGTGTCCACGATGCTCTTGTGGTGGACGATTGTAAGATTCCCTTCTCCTCTCTTGGAGAAGTCCCACACATTGAGGGTGATGTTTAACTCACCCTGGGCGAGTTTCAGCACGGAGGGGTCAATGGAGAAATCCTTCTGGACCTGATGAACCCCATCGCGGTTGAGAAGCCCTTCATAGGAGAACTTCTCATCCAGGAGAACCGTCTCTTTGCCGCCTTGAGTGATGGAGAGTTTGACCGCTCTGAGACCTCGTTTTTTGTCTCCGGCCGTGACAGTGACCTTCTGAGCCTTGGAGATGTACTCGGGAAGAGGTTGAAGGCTTGCAGAGGGCGCTTCACTTTCAAACATGAAAGCGAAGAACCATCCTGCCAAGCCCAGGATGATCAAGAGAAATACGAATCCAATCAAAAAGACAAGCTTTCTAAGATCCAAAGTTCCTCCATTATTGTCCCCCTCGGGGAGAGGGAGGCACAAAGGTGCAAAGGCACATAGGGACAAAGGGTCGAACAACGCAAAGAGTGAATTGACTTTGTGCCTTTGCCTCTCTGT